>Ga0209193_1001778_pt1 | contig 10671 bp, 8 predicted proteins | sample COGITO_mtgs_1003_FD_185515 | JGI IMG/M metagenome (GOLD analysis project Ga0209193, IMG submission 185515) | Pelagic marine microbial communities from North Sea - COGITO_mtgs_100330 (SPAdes) (version 2) | ecosystem: Environmental > Aquatic > Marine > Epipelagic ... | reverse complement strand
ATACATAATACCCTTAAGTGTTTTTGTTGTTTTCGAACATATAAATATAGCCCTATGAACTTCTGAAAGCTTCCAGCCAAACAGTTATATTATTTTTCTCCAAAAAGATTGGTTTTTTTCTGTAAATATTTTTATAAAAAAAGAAGTTTTTTTATCAAATTCTTCTCTTATTGAAAATTCAGCAATTGATTTTAATAAAAATATTAATCTTTATCGGAATAGGAGTATTAGTTTTTTTTTCAAAAATGAAATAATAATTTTATATATGTATTATTTTTTTTTAATAAAGACTAGGGTTATTTTTTTTACTTCATATAATAATACCAGTATTAGTAAAAAAAAAATATCTTCTTTAGATAAAATTTTTAAAAGCGCTGATTGATTAGAAAGAGAAACTAGTGAGATGTTTAAAGTAATTTTTAAACATAAAGTAGATAAAAGAAGATTACTTTTAGATTACTCAAGACAAGAAAACCCACTTTTAAAAAGTTTCCCGTCTGAAGGCTATAATGATGTTTTCTATAATTTTTTTGAAAACCAAGTACTTTATGACAAAAATGTAACAACAGAATTATAATTATAGCTGATAAATATAGCTATAATTACCAATGTAAATTTGATTTTTTTTAAAAATTTGTTTTTAAATACTTTAAGTTTTTCTTCGAGTTTTTTCATAGTATTATTATTTTTAGGAATTTTACTAGCTAAAACTAACAATCCAAATCTATCTTTTCTTGTATTAATAATGTGAGTTATATTTTTTACGTTTAACATCTTCGTAGGTGATATGCCTTTAAATACTTTAAGTTTTTTCATAACACTATTCTGGTTATCAGTTATGTTGTATCTACTTAATTATTTAAATATATTAGCTGTACTATTAACAGCGTGGCTTGGATTTTTTGTTTATATGATTTATTCGGACCGTCATTTAATTACAATTCCTATTTTCTCTCTTTTAGCTTTAAACGTCTTAGAATTTTGTATCAGTTTAGTATTAATCATTTTTTTTAAAAATTTTTTTAAAAACCGTAACGGTGACTTTTCGATAAATTTTCTACTAAGTATAATAGAAAGTGAGGATTTTATAAGATCTATTTGCATTTTTTTCGCGATATACGGTGATATAGTATTTTTGGTAAATACTTGTTATGTAACTCTTACTCAGTATAGTTCTTATATTGAGTCTCTTTATTAATTTATAGTTTTTTTTAATAAATACTAGTTTTATTTTTAATAAATACTAGTTTTATTTTTTTTACTCCATATAATAATACTAGTAATGGTAAAAAAAAATATCTTCTCTAGTTGTCTGAAGGTTATAATGATGTTTTCTATAATTTTTTTGAAAACCAAGTACTTTATGATAAAAATGTAACAACAGAATTATAATTATAGCTGATAAATATAGCTATAATTACCAATGTAAATTTGATTTTTTTTAAAAATTTGTTTTTAAATACTTTAAGTTTTTCTTCGAGTTTTTTCATAGTATTATTATTTTTAGGAATTTTACTAGCTAAAACTAACAATTTAAATCTATTTGTTCTTGTATTAATAATGTGAGTTACATTATTTATATTTGAAGTCATGATTGATGGTATGTCTTTAAATACCTTAAGTTTTTTCATATCACTATTCTGGTTATCAGTTATATTGTATCTATTTAATTATTTAAATATATTAGCCGTAATATTAACAGTGTGGGTTGTATTATTTGGTTATATTATTAGTTTTGATCATGATATCAATGCTGATCTAAGTACAATTTCTTTTTTTTTTTTTTTTTTTTTAGTTTTACACGTCTTAGAATTTCGTATCAGTTTAATATTAATCATTTTTTTTAAAAATTCTTTTAAAAATCATAACATTGGTGTTTTGATAAATCTTTTAATAAGTTTATTAGAAGGTGAGTATTTTGTAAAATGGATTTACATCCTTTTCGCATTACATTATAATATAGTACTTTTGATAAACTATTCTTATTTTTTAAAGCTTTAAATTCAAATAATTCAATAACTTTATACAACTTATACTTTTAATTGAATTATTTGAATTTAATTTAAGGCTTTTATTTTTATCTTGTTAGTTATAATTATAACTAACATAACTAACAATATAAATATTATACTATATATGACTTATAATTCATTTAGAATATCTACATTACTGAATTTGTATTATTGTTATTTTTTTCCTATTAAAAGTAGTACCAATATTGATGGTATTGACTGAAGTTTTCTTCATATGTATTATTTTTTTTATTTTCTAATATTTTAGGAATATGTACCGTTACAATAATTTTTTTTTTTACTAACTTCGACAAACTTTTCTTTTTTTTATGTACGAGATTACTTTGAATTTTTTCGTTAAGAGTTTTTAAATTTCGCGCATATTAATTATTCTATACCACTCTTTTTAAAATATTTGTATAAATATTTTAGATAAATTTTAAACATAAAAAGTAAATTTGATTTTTTTTAAAAATTTGTTTTTAAATACTTTAAGTTTTTTTCTGACATTATTTTGGTTATCAATTATATTATTTTTAATAAATTGTTATAATTTATTATCTATAACACTATACTCCGAAATAATGTGAATTATATTATATATTTATGTTGTAATTAGTGGTAACATTAATGATGACCTAAACTTAACTACTTCTTCTTTTTTTTTTTTAGCTTTAGCTAGCTTAGAATTTTGTATTAGTTTTGTATTAACTACTTTTTTTAAAAAATTTATTAAAAGTTTTGATTTCAATATTTTTACTAATTTTTTAGAATTAAATAATCTATTGATTTTAAAATTAAAGTGGCAATTATCTTTTTAAGGAACATTTTATTGTTTATATTGTTTATATTGTTTATATTGCTTTATTGTGGTTATGTAATAGTTATATACTCTTAAGTATTTCTACTCTTTTACGATATTTCTCAACATTGGCTGTGCCATTTCATGAGATCAACGCATTATTTGGATTTTTTACATTTTTAACTATTTTTGCAAATCTCTTGAGTGGTACAATGTTATCGTTTAGTTTAATACCTGAATCTATGGTAGTACCAATAGTAAGAAATGAAGAGGATATAGAGGATTTATACGTAGATGATTTTTTTTGAGTCCATGAAAGAGGAGTAGATTTAATATTTATATTCTCTTGATTACATCTTTTTAGAAAACTTTATATAAATGTATTTGAATATGAACACGAAATGACATGGAAAAGTGGTGTTTTTTCATTTTTAATATTTCAAGTTGTGGTTTTTTTAGGTTTAGTGTTATGTTGTACACATTTAAGTGAAATAACATTAACTATTGCAGCTAATATATTTCATACTTTTTTTTTATTTTATGGTAAGTTTTATTGGTGAATTTTTACAGATAAGCAATTAAATTCCGATACTATGGTAAGACTACTATATGCTCATTATTTAGCAGCTTTTTTTTTAACATATTTATCTTTGTTACATGCAATTGATATGCATTATGATTGGAAATCAGAAACTGTTTTTGATGGTATTGAAACAGAAATAGTTTGATGAGATGAAGCTTTATCCAATGAGTTGGGTTACGTAATTGATATGTTTTTAATAGTTTCATTTTTCTGTTGGGTATACTATTTAGATAATGAATCATTATCTTATGAACTTTTTATGTGAGGTGACATCGGTATTATATCCGATGTTAGATTTTATGGTGTAGCACCACATTGGTATTTTAGACCTTTTATGGCTTGATTAATTGCTTGCCCATTTCATAAAACTGGTGTTTTTGGTTTATTATTACTTTTTTTTTTACTTTTTTATCAACCTAATATACATGGTGTAAATGAACAGAATAACCACTTAAAGAAAAATATATTATTTTTAAAATCAAAACTTCAAAGATCTAACTCATTTACTAATTATTATTTTATAATTGAATCTAATATTTATCACCAAATTACGTTTATTTTATTTGTATTTTGTTGTTTTTATGGTTCTTCATTTCTACCTTATGGTAGATTTTATAATAGGTTAGGTGGTAATTGAGGGTTATTTTGTGCTGATTTATTTATTTTGAGTTATTTAGCATTTCCATTTTTAAGGAGACCATTATTAATGGAATTATATATGTATTTTGTTTTTATTAAAATTCAACAAATAGGTAAAAAATATAAAAGTGTTCACTATCCTAAAAAAAATTTAGGTTATCTTTCTTCTTATTTATAGTTGTAGATATTTATAGTTGTAGATATTGATTTTTATTCCTTTACAATTATATGAAATTCTCCCCATACAATATATTATATTTATACCCCATAATAGTTTTATACTTTTTAACTATTTAGGTTTTTTGCATTAAGGTGTGAAAAAAGTGTGAGAAAGGTTTTATAAGATAGTAAATAGGTGTCTAAAATTATTCGTGTACTAACCGCTGCGAATACCACTTTTTGAAGTTTATGTAAAAATTTACGGACATGAGTTTTAGAGAAACTTAGTGGGTTAAGAGAATCTTGACCTGCTACAAGTTACTCCGTTTCCAAGAGATTAAGAGAAACAGCTTCTAAGTTTGTTTCAATTGTAGTTGATATTTTTAAACCATATAATCAATTTTGCTTATATATTAAAAATATATTTATTTTATTTTTTAAAGACCCAATAAAGTATTTCACTTTATTTTGTGTAATTTACGTTAAATACTTTACTATATTTTGTACAAATCCAAAAGAATTTTTTAAAATAACTTTTACTAATTTATTATCCCTACTAAAAAGTATATATTATTATATTAATTATATTTTAGATCAATTTTTAGATTTTTTTTTAAAATGTTTATTTAGGTTTATTAGTTTACAATTAGTAATAATATTTATTATTTATTCTATCGGTTATATGATTTTTTATCATTATTCTTTTGAACATAAGAATTCCTTATCAAAAAGATTTTCTATAAAATTATTAAATTGTTTTTATAAAATCTTTTCTTTTTTTTATGAATCTAGTGTTGCAATTAGAAATGCAAATATATGTTGTTTTTATATAAAAAAATGTTCTAAACTGTTATGGTATTCTTTTTTAGATATACCTAAATTTATATTCACAAATAGTGTTCAAATTATTATTTTTAGTATAGAATTTTCATATAATATATTCTTAGCTATTATGGTAGGTTGGTTTAAGGGTAGCCCTAATACTGATTTTTTTGTCGGATTAAGGCCCCAACTTGTTTGGGATTATTTTTGTTCCACTATAGTAAGTATTAGAGATGCAGTTGTAAATTTTTTATATACAGTATTTTTAAAATATGCTTATCAGGTAGTTTTAAACAGACAACTTTTTAAAAAAATATTTAAATATTATGCATCTTTTTTAATTAAATTGTTTATTTCTTTTTATATTTTTTTAAATTTTATTTATAAACCTATTTTAGTAGCTTTTCCATTACAATTATTATTATGAGACTTGAACAATATATCTGATTATTTAATTTTTTTCTTATCTTTTTTAAATATAAACAACATATTAATTTTATTCTATGCGTTTCATGCTACTAATTCTAGTATTTTCGAAAGTGATCTTTTTTTTTTAGAGTTAGGGTTAAATTGGGTAAAATTTTTTGTTTTATTTGATTTTGGATTATCGATGACAACAATACCTTGTTTTTTAAAAGAGTTATTTTTCCAGGCTTTACTATATCTTAGTCTTTTAGATTGTAGTGGTTTATTTATGTCTAATCAAATACCTTATTTTTTTTTTTTTTTTTTTTTTTTTTTTTTTTTATATTTTTTTTTTTTTTTTTTTTTTTTTTAAATTTTTTTTTTTTTTTTTTTTTTTATTCTATTCTTTTGTACTGTAATTTTAAGTTGGTTTTTCTTCAGTTATTTAGGTATTTATGGTATTTTTAAAATTAATTTAATATCTTTGTTTATGTTTTGGTTATCTTTATTATTTTATATATCTAATATCTTCATCGAGAATAAAGTATATGAAATTAAAATTTTTAATTGGATTTTTTTAAATACTAATGCAAAAATAGATTGTTTTTTTCTAATAGATACTATTTCATTTAGTTTTATTCTTCTAACAACAACAATATCGCTTTTTGTTTTTATATATGCATTTTCATATTTTCGTTATGAACCTCTAGTAGATAGATTTTTATTATTTTTATTATCGTTTGTAGTAAGTATGATTTTTTTAGTGTCTTCTGGTAATTTAATCATGCTTTTTTTAGGGTGAGAATTGATAGGTTTAACCTCTTTTTTTTTAATTAATTTTTGAACAACTAAAACATCTACATTGAAATCATCTTTTAAAGCGTTTTCATTTAATAAAGTGAGTGATTTTTTTTTATTTATGTTTATAATATGTGTATATAATACATATAATACATTAGATATAACTGTTTTTTTAACAGGGTTATTTAAATATAAAATAACTTATATTACATTATTTAATTTTGAAGTAAGTACATTAGAATTTTTAAGTATTTGTCTATTATTTGCCGCTTTTATTAAGTCTGCACAACTTGGTGGTCATTTATGATTACCAGATTCAATGGAAGCACCTGTACCAGCTTCAGCTTTAATTCATTCTGCTACACTAGTATCTGCTGGGATATATCTTATATTAAGATTCAATACATTATTTAATTATACACAATTTAGCCATTTACTTTTACCTGTAATAGGTTCTTTAACTGCAGCATATGGTGGTATTTGTGCGGTAACACAAACAGATCTTAAAAAAATATTAGCATACTCTACTATTAGTCATTGCGGTTTCCTAGTTTTACTTTGTTCATTAGAAATGAATGAATTTGTTATTATGTATTTATATGTACATGGTTTTTTTAAAGCTATTATTTTTATGTGTGTTGGTAACATTTTACGAATTTCGCAGAACTATCAAGATTATAGAAGAATGGGTACTTTATTTAAATATTTACCGTTTGAATATTATTGTATGTTAATTAGTTTAGCTAATCTTGCTGGTTTGCCATTTACTTTTGGTTTTTTTACTAAGCATTTAGTTTTTTTAAGTTTAGAGCAACATATATATATTTATTATTTTGTATTATTTAACACATTAATTGGTGCAATCTCTAGTTTATTTTACTCTTATAAGCTTTTAAAGAATATTTTTTTTGGGTTTAAAAAAGGAAATAAAGCTCTTTATTTAAGTCTAAATGATTTACCTTACAATTCAATATATTATACAAATACATCATTAGCGTCAAATATATCAATTTTATTGCTATTTTTATCATCTAATATCATTATATATTTTTTATTTAGTTGTTTTATTAAAAATAATCAAATATTTAGCGATTGTTTTAATTTAACATTGCTAAGTAGTTATTATTCTATAATAGCTACTTATAGAGGGTTTAATTTAAATTTTGTATATCTAAATGTTTTAGTAATACTATCATTTATATTTTTATATTATACTACATATAGTAGAACTATAAGAATACACTTAATTTATAAGAATTTATTTTTTATTCTTTATTTTTGATCTATGTTTTATATTTTCTATTTTTTATTATTCCCGTTTATAGTTAATTTTTTCATTTTTAAATAATTTTAAAAGTTTTTATTTAGAAATCCAATTTAGACAGTTAAAAGTAATTTATTAATTTAAGGGTATGTGATCGAACATAATTACAGAAACTTCATATATGAATAATTTTAATATGGGATATTCTAATAATAAAACAGATATTTTAATTCATTTAACTCAATGACAGTATTGGTGATGATTTTGGTTTACTTTTTTATGGGTACTATATTATTTATTAGTAGCTCGAGTATTTCGATTTAGAACTTTAAAATTTAATCCAAGAATTGCTTCAACTTTAAGACCTCATGGTAAATGAGGTGACTTATTAACGTGTTTAATACCATTAACTTGGTGTATTAATATCTTAATTAGTTCTAATTTTATACTCAAATTAATTGAATGGCAAAGTGAGTCAAGTTTATTTACATTACGTGTTCGTGCTAAGCAGTGGTATTGAATTTATAAATTAGATCTAAGAAATATTTCAGATATATATTCAGTACCTAAAAATATAGGTAGGAATAGATGACAATCTTTTACTTTTGGAGATTTACAAACATCAGATGATTATTTACATATTTTACAGATGAGAGCTTATAATATTTGATCTAAAAATTTTTGAAGTATGTTAGAAAAAGAACATATATCTACAGATAAACTTTCAGTAAATTCCCCTATTACAATATTTAGGCAAGAATTTATTAGTAACGCTAACACAACATTATTGAATAACATTTTAAATAAAAATAATTTATCTGTCCGAAACTTATATAAAGTTAGGATGTTTAAACATAATTATCTTTTTAAAGAGGATGTTATGCCTAAAAATTCAATCCGTTTTGATTGTACATCTTTAATAAGGGGGTTTTTATTTGAAAATGCAGAAAATTCTCATCATAGAATAAAAGTAAATGGTGAAGTTCCTACTATTGTTCAGGAAAAATTAGATAACAAGACATGATCTCTAAAAGATCGAAAAAGAAGATTTTGGATGTTAAACAGTATTTTACCTGGTAATGGTATTCTTAAAAAAGAATTATTATTTAATAAGTTTATGTTCAAAACTAAGTCAACTTATTTACCACCTATTGGGACTGACTTACAGTATGTTAGTAAACTTAAAAAGTTAAATTTTTATGATACAAGAAAAGCTGATGTAAATTATTTATGGAATATTAAAGTTCTGGAACTTATGTTATATAAGCAAAGATGTGAATGAATATATAAGACTAACCAACTTTCACCACGTTATAGTGGAGTATATCCTGGATTGTACAACGTTGAGTTTAAATTAAGGGAAAATTTTAATTTATTAAATCATTTTAATTTTAAAAGTACTAGATTTATTAGAAATAATTTTTTAACATATTTTAAGAGGCAAGAATTTGAAGATACTAAAGAAATTTATAGCAGACCTGTAGCATTTGATTTAAAACAAGTGCAAAAATTAAAAAAAAAGCAAAGTATGCGAGCACAACCTTATGTAGGTAATACAAGTACTGAGCCAGGAAATCCAGATAATTTAGATTTTGTAATGGATACACGTAATACACCTTATTATTATAATCATAAAAGTTATAAAGTTTTAAAAAATTACCTCAGATCTACTATATTAGATAGTTATAACAATCTTACATCCTTAAAAAATAGTCCAGAAATTGATGATGATTCTCGTATTACTAAACGAAGTTTTGGTAAAGTAGCACCTTTAAGAATTTTAAAAAAACCTATAAATAACTTATATTTTTCTAAAATTAACGATACTGATTCAAAGCAGTTTGAGTTATTCCGTTTTAGGTTTAATGATAACATCTCAAAAACAAGTATAAAACCTATTAGAAATACAGTATACCTAACATTTAAACAGAAGAGGTACGTATTGCGTAGCCCTTCTTTTAGGGATTCTGTAGGTAATAATAAAAAATACTCAACAAACCCATTTTTAAAGAATATAAACATTATAGAAGAGAATTATGGTAATGGATCTAAACAATATAGATTTTTAAAAAAATCTAAAAATAGAATTGAAAAGTCTAAATTAAATAGTTGGAATAGACTACTTAGGTCTAGAAGAATGTTAGTTTTACCAGCTCATGCCAATATTACTGTAATTACAAATTCTTTTGATATTGTTCATTCTTGGCATATTCCAGGGTTAGGTTTAAAAATGGATTGTCTTCCTGGAAGAGCAACTCATCATACATTATATATAGACCATGTAGGTTTATATTATGGGCAATGTGCTGAGGTTTGTGGTAGATATCATCATCATATGCCTATTAGAATTTGTTCTTTACCATTTGAACACTTTTTATTGTGGTGGAATAATATTGGATTGCCAAAATTTTTATTTACAGATTCAGATAATCCTAAAAAAAATGTTGTGTGGAAGAACTGTACTAAAACATCTTATTTAAGTAGGCGTTATGTTTGGTAATATAATATATTTTTAGTATAAATAAGGATGTTAATATTTATTTTTTTTGAGTCTGATTTTAGCTTGGAACGAACGCTAACTAAATGCCTAACACATGCAAGTTAAAAATAGAATTTTTTTATTTAGCGTAAAGGTGAGTAATATTTGTGTATTTTCTAATTAATCCTCAAAAATTGAGTTAAGTTTATATTTTAATAAAATTATTATAACATAACATAGACTAATCTAATTTAATTATTTTTATTTTGTTTAATTTTTATTTTTATCTTTATTATACCACATTAATTAAAAATCATAAAAAATATTAGAATCTGTTACATATACAAGTATGTAAGTCTATGATGTTTAGCTGATCTTAAAGGTCTATCAGCCACATGGGGTATGAAAACAACCCCACCACAGGCAGCAGTGAGGAATTTTGGGCAATGTACTGACGTATGACCCAGCAAATTAGAGGAAACGACGAAGGTTTTTACTGTAAAGTTTGTTCGTAATCTAACATAGTGTTATTAAGATTAAAGAGAAGTTATGGCCAATACATGTGCCAGCAGCCGCGGTAATACATGAGTAACAAGCGTTGTTCGTATTGATTGGGTGTATAGGATGCGTAGATGTTTTAGATAATTTTTATTAACTTTATGAGTTTTTTTTTTTTTTAAATTTTTTTTTAAAATTGAGTTTTTT
>Ga0209193_1001770_pt1 | contig 10695 bp, 19 predicted proteins | sample COGITO_mtgs_1003_FD_185515 | JGI IMG/M metagenome (GOLD analysis project Ga0209193, IMG submission 185515) | Pelagic marine microbial communities from North Sea - COGITO_mtgs_100330 (SPAdes) (version 2) | ecosystem: Environmental > Aquatic > Marine > Epipelagic ... | reverse complement strand
TAGCAAGAAGAGTTCTAAAAAGAAGTAGATGAATATTTGGGATGAAGTAGTTAATGGTTTTAATGAAGAAATTAATAACCTAAGACTTACATTATCAAATGGTTCTGCGGAAGACTACTCGCATTACCGACAAATAGTAGGGTCCATCTCAAGTCTTGAGTGGGCCAGAGATAACTTAACAGACATAGTAAAAAAACGTATGTATATGGAGGATGACTAAAGAGATGCAACAAGTGAGTATGGGTGGTGCGATCAAAAATGATCTTTGGATTACTGATGTAGACGAAGCTCCTGATCCCTCACCATTGCCGAAGATACCGGGCTTTCATGTTTTGGTTCGCCCTGTTTCGGTAAAAAGCGTAACCAAAGGTGGTATCCTACTGCCTGATTCTACCAAAGATGATATGGCTTATCTAACCACAGTGGCACAGGTTCTCTCAATGGGAGACTTGGCTTATATGGATAAGGATAAGTTTCCTGCTGGAGCTTGGTGTAACGTAGGCGACTATGTATGCTATGGTAAACATGCAGGAACTAAGTTGTTTTACAAAGGAGTTAGGCTTATTCTTTTGTTTGATGATCAGGTTATTATGAAAGTAGAAGACCCAAAAGACCTTGATCCAACATTTAATCTAGGAAAGGCGTCTGGATGATTTGGGAAAAGTAGTATAGTGTGGTATAATATTAATAACGTAAATCGTTTGTATCGTTAGCAACGGAGAATAAAATGTCTACAGAAGATAACTGGAATGATGTTGAAGTTTCAGCAGAAGATAAAATTGAGATTGAAATTGAACAGGATGTGCCTGAAGAAGTTGTAGAGGAACAGCCTGTACTGGAAGCTAAAGATGAAGTCAAGAAAGAAGTTAACGAAGAGACTCCTGAACTGGAAGGTATTGAAACCAAAGGTGCGGAGAAAAGAATACGGCAACTTATTCGTCAACGTAAAGAACGTGAAGAAGAAGTTGAAAAGCTATTAGAAACTAACAGAAAACTTTCTGAAACATTGAAACAAAAAGAAGAAGAAGTTTTTAATGTTAGTAAAAATAGTCTTGAAGCATCTGAGAAGCAGCTAACAGATAAGATTGACTTAGCTCGTCAGGCTTATCTAGAAGCCTTTGAAGAAGGTAACAAGGAACGGGTACTGCAAGCACAGGAAATGCTTAATGATGCCCAATCAGATTTAAAGAACGTAACTTCAGTAAAGTCTCGTTACTCTGAAGAATATTCTGAGCCTGTTCAGCAAGAAGCACCGCCACCTGTACCAAGACGCAGGGATAGACGTGCAGAAGAGTGGGCAGGTAACAATGAGTGGTTTGGTAAGGATAATGTTATGACTGCCGCTGCTCTAGCAATAGATGCTGATCTAAAGGAGCAAGGATATGATCCAGAAGATGAAGACTTTTATGACGAAGTTAACAACAGGATTCAAGAAGCTTTTCCACACAAGTTTGGAGAAGTTCAGGAACGTGTGCAGGAAAACACGAACAAACCTGCTCAAGTGGTATCGGGGGCTTCACGCTCGTCTCCGAACTCTGGTAGGAAGATTAAGCTTTCGAAAGAAGATGTAAATCTTGCTAATAAATGGGGTATCCCACTTGAAAAGTATGCCGCTGAAAAGTTGAAGGTAACTTCGGCGGACGGCGAATATACTGATATTAATTAGAACGTGGAGGATAAAATGAATACACGAAATGAATCACGTAGTAGCGATGTTCGTGAGAACAACATGAGAGAAGATCAGTGGACCTTTGAAGAGCCTAATGCTTTGGAAATACCTGACTCGGTGAAAGCCCGGTTTGATTCCGAAGGAATGGCTTATCGGTGGATACGTATATCTGTCAGAGGTGCCGATGATGTACTCAATGTTGGGAAAAGACTTCAGGAAGGATGGGTACTTGTTACCCCCGATGAAGTTCCCGAACTTGCAATTTCATCTGCCGTGAGAGATGAAGGCCGGTATCAAGGTGCAGTCTGTCGTGGGGATTTGGCGTTAGCCAAAATGCCAGCCGGTAAAGTTAAGGCTAAGAGAAGGTTTTATGAGAACAAAGCTAATGATCAAATGGATGCTGTGAATGCCCAGTTGATGAAAAACTCTGACTCTCGTATGCCTATTACAAACTCTAGCCGTTCAGTTACAACACGGGGAAGACAACCTTCTTTTCAGAACTAACTTCCCTACAACTAAGGAGATGAAACATGTCTACTACTAAAGCATTTCGTGGTTTCATTCCTGCTCGTAAGAAAAGTGGTGGCTACAATAACGAAGCCGTCACCGACATGATTACTCTGACCTCAACGGGTCAGGCTCAGTCGCCCACCAATAGCATCTTTACCGGCGATCCGGTTGTGCTTCCCGGTGCGAACTTTGCAACGATTTCTCCGTATATCGCTGCAACGCTCAAGCCCTCTGGTGTGTTCATGGGTTGTCAGTATGTTGAAAATGGCGAGCAGAAATTCTCCCGGTATTGGCCGGGTGGAGTGTCAGCCACGGACATTAAATTCTTTGTAATCACTGATCCCGATCAGACGTATTACATTCAGGCTTCTCTGTCGCTTTCGGCGGGAGAGTTGGCTATTGTCAAAAACTACAATGTAACCGTAAGCTCCACAGCTTCTTCTGGTAACACTCAGACGGGTCAGTCCAGTTACTACCTTGATGGTGCGTCCGGTACGGAAGCTGCTGCTGCTGTACGTGTTATTGGTAAAGCTCAGTATCCTGATGAAAAAGATTCTGATGCTTTCCCGATTGTGGAAGTATGGCTTAACCATCACCGTGATCGTTTCGTAACGGCCACGGCATCTACGGCTTAATAGGGAGGATTTATTATGGCTATTAATAGAGCTAGTATTAGCAAAGAACTCCTTCCCGGTCTTAACGCCGTATTTGGAATGGAGTATGGAGAGGTCAACAATGAACATGAACCTCTTTATGACATTGAAAACTCGGACAGAGCTTTTGAAGAAGAAGTCCTCTTCACTGGCTTTGGCACTGCGCCGACCAAAGGCGAGGGTGCTGCGGTTTCTTATGATGATGCACAGGAAAGCTACACGGCCCGTTATACGGCGGAAACCGTTGCGCTTGCCTTTGCTGTCACTGAAGAAGCTATGGAAGATAACCTGTATGACACGTTTGCGAAGCTTCGTGCCAGAGGTCTTGCCCGTGCGATGGCAAACACCAAGCAGGTAAAAGCCGCTAACATTTTCACGAATGGTTTCACTGATACCATTGGTGATGGTGCTGCGTTCTTCTCGGCTGCTCATCCGACTATTTCCGATGGTAATCAGTCCAACCTTCTGGCGGCTGCTGACCTTACGGAAGCAACTCTTGAAACTGCACTTACCAGCATTCAGAAGATCAAAGATGATCGTGGTATTCTGATTGGTGCCAGTGCTGTTTCTCTGCATGTCCCTGTTGATTCGTGGGCGATTGCGGATCGTATTCTTTCATCGCCGGGTAACACTCAGACGAGTGCTGCACAGGCTAACCCGAATACGAACGCCATCAATGCCACCCGTCACATGGGTATGATTCCTGAAGGTTACTTTATCAATCGTCGTTTCACCGACGTTGATTCCTACTTCATCAAGACTGATGTTCCGAATGGTGCGAAGATGTTCGTCCGTTCGCCGCTTCAGACGAAGATGGAGCCGGACTTTGATACGGGTAATCTTCGGTTCAAGGCACGGGAGCGTTATAGCTTCGGTGTTTCGGATTGGCGTGGCTACTTCGGTAGTGCCGGTTAATAAAGTGTGGGGGAGTGGTGTAATGCCACTCTCCTGCTACTTTACCTAAAGGAGAGATTATGGCTTCAAATATTAAAGTTGCAATAGCAACTGGAGATGCTGTTCTTAAATATGTAGATACTGACACAACTGTTGGAAGCAATGGTACTGCTGATAGTAACATTCCAAGCACGACACGCATTGTAGCTATTCATGCATTGGCAACAGCGGCTGGTTCTTATTCGATCAAAGGTCAACGTCAGATTACAAATAAGACTGCTGAAGGTACAGCTATTAAGTTTCAGGTAGCAGCCAACGAAGCTTCGGATATTTATATCGGAGACATGGGTGTTGCAGTTTACGGTGTGGTCAGTATTTCTGGTCCCACTGATGGTTGCGTTCTAACTGCTATGCTTGGCTAGTCATGCCTGACTACGCATTTTTAAAATCAGATTTAATTAATACGACTGAAAACGACTCAACGGAGTTTGCAACGCAGATTCCCTTTTTCATTACCAAAGCAGAACTTCGTATCACAAAAGATATTGATGATATTGGTTTGGATGAATTTACAACCGTTTCAGTTTCATCAGGGAATGCAGGTGCCGTTCCGCTGAATGATCGTGTACGTATTGTTCGTAACGTAAACTATACTGTAAGTACAGGAACAACTGTAACTAATTTGCTGCAACGTACTGTTGAGTATGCAAATGATTACTGGCCTGTAAGTGCATCCACAGGCACCCCCAGATATTATTCACGGCGTACTAACTCAAGTATTAAAATAGTACCCACACCAGTTTCAGCAACCACTGTTGAAATACAGACGGCATCACAACCGCTTGCATTGGCATCGGCAACAGGCACAAGTGTTACAACCAGTAACTACTTCAGTGAATACTGTTACGATGCCTTATTTTATGGTTGCCTTATAGAAGCTACCATGTACATGAAGGATTGGGAAACCCTTCAGGTATGGCAAACAGAATATCAAAACTCAATTCAAACCCTTCGTAATCAGGCTCGCAGAACTAGACAGGACGACATGGAAGTTGCGGCTTCTCCTGCTGGCGGTCCTAATACAATCACACAAGCAGGATCATAAGGAGAACACATATGGCAAGGTTTGTACGTAAAATTCTAAATCCAAAAGAAGTTACTAGAAGATTAAAAGGTAGGGGAAAATCGCCATCTAAACAATCTGGTACGCCGGGTGGTAATATACCACAGAAAAGCAATAAAAAACCAACATCAAAACCTATCTCTGATGAAAGGGGTAGGGGTCGTAGAAAGTTTCAAAAAGGTTCTGCTCCTGCTCCACAGAATCAAAATGTTTCTACAAGAGTTGAAGACGATGCAGCAGACTTTGTTAATAAGGGCGGTGCTGGTAAAGTAGAATCCCGTGGTGATCGGATGGTTCGTGGGACTGTTGGTGGTGGTAGTAAAAGCAGTCCTGAAGCTGGTAAAGAGAAAGCTAGACTTCAATCTATTATACGAGACAAGTCTAAAACTAAAAGACAGCGAGATGCTGCTCAAGCAAAGCTTGACAAGATGAGAACCGCAGATGAAGCTGCTACAAAAACAGCAAAAAGAAAAGCCGCTCAAACTCGCAACAAAACTGCTCAAGCTAAAAAAGAAAAAAATCCTTCTGGTGTGAAAGATAAAGTTGCTCACTTTATGCAAACCGGAGAGCTAGTTGAAGGTTTTGAACCTACACCTGCTCAGATTAAACAAGCTAATGTAAACGCATTACGACGAAAAGAAATGAGTAAGTCACGTTCAAATCGTAAAAAGTTTGCTGAAAAAAAAGGTGGCGGCTACATGAAAAAGAAAATGGCTGGTGGCGGTTCACTAAAGATGGTAGAAAAGAATGGTAAGAAAGTTCCGTTCTATGCTGCTGATGGTGTAGGCAAAATGGCTAAAGGTGGTAAAGTTAGTAAATCAATGGGCGAAGATCGTACCAGTGTTCCCGCAGAATACTCAGCAAAAGCTCAGTCTAAAAAACCTGTAAAGAAAAAGATGGGTGGTGGTCAAGTTTACAAACGTAAGCATGGTGGCAAGACTGTTTCCGGTAACGATGGTAACTCTATTGTAGCCGCATGTTATGATTAGAAAATTAGTAGGGAAGAAAATTAGACCTAAAAAAAAATCTAATTCTAAACCTAAAACTAAAACTGTTCAAAAACCTGTTAAGCGAGGCATAACAGAAAGAGATGTTAAGGGGCAGATAAAACGTGGTGTTTCGCCTAAGAAGGTAAGGGAGGCGGCGGCTAAGAAAGCAAAGGAAGTTGCGGCCAAAGAGACAAAACCTAAAAAAGACGAGTCATATAAAGCTATGGCGTTTGTTGCCGGTCGGAAGAAGGGGCCGGACATGACGGAAAGAGATGTTATGTTACAGATGAAACGTGGTGTTTCGCCAACCATAGCTCGTAAGGCAGCAAATAAGAGAGCAAGAAAAAGATTAGCAATAGATATTCCTCAACGTTTAAACATGCCAAAAAAAGAAGCTGAAGATATAATAACAATACAAATATTAAATGCTAATAAAAATATGTCAAAAACTGAAGCTCGTAAACTGGCAAAAGCAGAAATAAAACGAGGTGAAAACGAGAGAGAAGTAGCCGCATCATTTAAGAGAGGATTTCAAGACGTATCTGATAAAGAACTTAAAGATGAAGCTTCTAAAAAATCAGGTGGTAAAGTTTATAAACGTAAGAAAGGTGGCAAGGTTATTAAAAATAATACAAGTGGACAAGACCTTGTGAACTCTTGCTATGACTAACCGTTCCTCTATAGGAAAACAAATTACTCGTCCCGGTAAAGTTAAAAAAGTAATGGGCGAGTACAAGCGGGGCAAACTTAAAAGTAGTTCTGGTAGAAAAGTTAAGAGTAAGAAACAAGCAGTTGCCATCGCACTTAGCGAGGCACGTAGAAAGAAACGTAAAAGGAGAAGTTAGATGGGACCGCATACACTTATTAAACGGCCACATAATCTGGATGAAATTGTGGGCCGTCCTACTGGACAGGGCTTTGGTGCTGCACGTAAGGGACCGGCTGTAAAAGGACCGCCGCAGGATGTTGTAGTTGACGAAGACTACGAACAGGGCAAAGCTTTTAAAGTAGAAGACTAATCATGGTTGCAAGAGAACAACTCTTAAAAGCTATTGAACAGGTTGAAAGCGGGGGACGCAGAGACGCTGTTAGTCCTAAAGGCGCAAGAGGCCGTATGCAGGTTATGCCGGATACGGCACGGCAACCGGGATACAGAGTTAAACCTGCCCGTAATGAAAGCGAAGAAGAGTATACCAGAGTTGGTAGAGACTATGCTATGGCATTGCTTAAACACTATGGTGGCGATCTTGAGGCGACACTTGTTGCTTATAACTATGGACCAACAAATGCTAACAAATGGATAGCTTCTGGTAGAAACAAAAGCGATCTTCCGCCGGAAACCAGAAACTATATTACCAGAGTTGGAAAGCAACTTGGAGGAAAGAAAATGGCAAGACGACCACTAAAAGCTATAAAACAAAAACAACTTTCAGAACTAACTAAGAAAGCAATAAAAAATCCTAATAGTGCAGATGCTCGTAAAGTTGTTCGTGAGCTTATTGCCAGAGGCTTACCTGTTCCAAATAAACTTAAAGGTTCAATAGGTACAGCCAGAGCGGAAGCTGGTATTGGAAGTCCTGCCGGTGAAGTTCCACGCCCTAAAAGAAAACCTCCTGTATCTAAAGCAAAAGCTGTTCCACGTCCTAAAAGAAAACCTCCTGTACCTTCTACTGCTGAACGTGAAATGAATAATATGCTTTACGATATTGATGAAGATATTGCAGGTAGACGGCCTTTTGCTCCTGCACCTCAAGAGCAGCGTCCTCTTACTGCTTATGAAGCTTCACGTAAAAGATTAGCAAATCTTCCTCAGTTTAATAATAGAGAAACTGGTAGAGCTAGAGCAGCATCAGCAAAACGTGTTTCTTCTCCCGGTAGAAATCCTACTGAAGCAGACTTTATGTATATGATAGGACAGCAACGCCCTGATCCATCAATGATGACACCTCCCATGCGCCGTGGTGTAAGTCGTTCATCAAGGCCAACTGGTCCTTCCTCTCCAGAAATTACTGAAGCACAGTTTTCTTATACTGATCCCGGTACGATTCCTACTGAAGATCAATTTAGAGCTATGAGAGACACTCCAAGAGGAAGTGATACTCCTCCATCTAGAAGAGGTTTACCCTCTTTAGAACTTATGTCTAATCCTCCTCAAGCTGATGGCTTTGTAGGAGATGAACCCGGCGCACCTTACAGATCAAGCGGTGGTCGTGGTGATATGGAAGGTAACAGAGGTTATGAAACTCTTCGTGAATACTTTATTGAAGACGTGACACCTCGTAAGTCTAAAGTAATGACGCCTTTTGGTATTATTGATATTGATAGTACTGAAGATGCATATGGTAGTGGCGATGAAATTACAGACATGCAAATTGAAATGGGACAGAAAAAAGGTGGCCGTCTTAAAAAGAAAAAGAAACCAGCCGCTCGTAAGAAGGTAGCTGCTAAAAAGAAAAAGGTTGCTGTAAAGAAAAAGGTAGCTGTAAAGAAAAAGCCTGTTGTACGTAAGAAAGTTGTTGCAAAGAAACCACCTATGCGTAAGAAGACTGTAGCTAAAAAACCTGCTGGTCGTAAACGTGCAGCCAAGAGAGGCTTTGGCGCAGAACTTAGAGGTAACTAATATGGTTGACTTTAAATCTAAAATAAAAGCACAGAAAGCTAAAGATAGAAAACGGGCTGGTAAAAGATCAAAGTCTGTTTCAGGAGATAGATTACCTTCACCACCAAAAGCTTCTATTCCTTCTGCCAGAAAAAGCGCAAACAACAGTGCTGCAATTATGAAAAGCGTTGCTAGTCTTTTTAAAGACAAAGATAAAGATGAAATTATTTTAGATATTGGTAATGAAGATCCCGGAATAGCTGGAGTATATGATATGCCGGGAGTATATGATTTTGATCTTAACCCAATGAGTGGTTATAAAAAAGGCGGTCGTCTTAAAAAAGCTGGTAAAAGAAAACGTGCAGCACTTCGTGGGCAGCGTTCTGAACTAAGAGGATCGTAACATGAGTAATAAAAAATTAAGAAAGACTGTTACTTCTGATTTAGATAAACCAGAAGAAGAAAAAAAGAAAAGTGAAAGAGACGAGCTTTTTGATAACTTAGGATCAGGTATGGGGCTTTTACCTGCTGTTGTTGGGGCGATGGGTCCAAAAGGATTAACATCTATTGGGCTTGTCAAAGGACTTCTTGGAAAAAGCAAAGGTGGTAAAGTAGGTAAGAAAAAAACTACTGTTAGAAAACGTGCTGCACTTAGAGGGCAACGCTCTGAACTGAGAGGATCGTAATATGGCTAAAGACTATGAAGAGGATGTAAGTCTTTTTGAAGAACTTCTAAAAGAATATGAAGAAGAAGAAGATGCGGAAGAAGTAGGCTCTCCAGTTCCCGGTGATAACATTAATGTAATACGTCAACAGGTACAGAGTGGTGGTGGTGGCGGTGGCGGTTCTAACTTTTTAAACACAGCCATGCAAATGGGTAAACTTGCTATGATGTTTGCACAAGATGGTGGTCAAGTAAAAAAGAAGACTAAGAAAAAGAAAAGAGTTGTTCGTGGTGTAGGTGCAGCTAAACGTGGTTACGGTAAAGCCACTTATTCTAAGAAAATGTACTAAGGAGATTTGATATGGTTGCAGCGGTAAGAAAACTTGTAAGTAAACGTGGTCGTAAACGTAAGGCCAGAGGCGTTAAAGCAGCATCACCTGAACAGAAGATGGGTGCTAAAGAAGCTAAGATGAAGCTTACTGACTTTAAAAAACTTTCAGATGCTCAACAGAAAAGATTTATTAAAGAAGCTAAAGATGCTAACAAGCCAAAGAAAAAGAAAAAGCCTGTGGTAAAACGTAGTTCCAAAGATAATAAAGAACTGCAAGGTCTTATGGCGCAGCAGAAAAAAGAAATGAAAGAAGATGCATTAGGATCAGACATCCTTCCTCGACGCCGTGCTACTGGTCCTAGAGGACAAGAAGTAGAACAAGGTCCGTTGCTTTCCAAAGTACCTACACCTAAAAAAAGAGAAATGTCTCCTGAGACATATGCTCGTCAGAAGAGAACAGGACAACGCCGCAGAGGAGAGTATGCTCCTCCTGCCAGTATGGTAGGCGAAGAGATGGGCATGGGCGGCAGAGGTCGTGAGATGATGCCTACTGGTAAGGAACTTGAAGAACTAATTTCAAGTGGCTTTGAGATTAAAAAGTATGGTGGTAAAGTCCGGCGTCGTATGGGTGGACAAGTACGAGGCTACGGTAAGGCTCTTCGTGGTTACTAAAGAATTTTTAAAACAGTATAATAAATCTGTTCAAGAAGGATATGATGATTATACTTTAATAGATTATTCAGCTACTAGACCTAATAAAGAAGACTATAAAGATTTTAATGAATATATAAATAGTCTTTGTAACTATATAGGAAAAAAGTTTAGGTACACATATGGCAGTAAAGCAAAAAAGAAAACCCAGTAATATGAAGGGCATCACTATTGGCAGGGGCATGAAGCGTCCTACCAAGTCTGGTGCTGGTATGACTAAGAAGGGTGTTGCTAAATATCGTAAGCAGAATCCCGGTTCTAAGTTAAAGACTGCTGTAACTGAAAAGAAACCTACAGGCAAACGTGCATCAAGACGTAAGTCATACTGTGCAAGGTCTGCTGGACAGATGAAGAAGTTTCCAAAGGCTGCTAAGAATCCTAATAGCAGACTTAGACAAGCTCGTAAAAGATGGAGATGTTAATGAAAAAAGCAGTAGATGCTCCCAAAGGATTTCACTGGATGAAATCTGGTAAAGGATTTAAACTTATGAAGAATCCTACTGGTGGCTATGTAGCACATAAAGGTGCTTCAAAGAAAGCAAGCTTTGAAGT
>Ga0209193_1001768_pt1 | contig 10697 bp, 11 predicted proteins | sample COGITO_mtgs_1003_FD_185515 | JGI IMG/M metagenome (GOLD analysis project Ga0209193, IMG submission 185515) | Pelagic marine microbial communities from North Sea - COGITO_mtgs_100330 (SPAdes) (version 2) | ecosystem: Environmental > Aquatic > Marine > Epipelagic ... | reverse complement strand
GCTGCCGCCAGCCCTCAGCGAGATCATTGTCGAGATGAAGTCCGGTGGGCAGCGCCATGCTTGGCTGCCCGAGCCTCAGGCTCCTGGTGGATTTGTCGTTGCGGAGCTTGAGCTTATTTCCTTCAAACAAGCAGCTCCAGCGCCAGCGGTTCCTGAGGATGTGGCTGCGGTTCCTGACGATGCAGAGAAGACCGAGAGCGGACTCGCCTTCAAGGTAATCAGCGAAGGAGAAGGTGAAGAGAAGCCCAAAGCAAGCGACACGGTGAGAGTCCACTACTCAGGCTGGACCACGGATGGAGAAATGTTTGATAGCTCGGTAACGCGTGATGAACCCACTGAGTTCCCCCTTAACGGTGTGATCAGAGGTTGGACCGAGGGCGTGCAGCTGATGGTCACGGGTGAGAAACGTCGCTTCTGGATTCCAGAGGACCTTGCCTACGGCCCCGCCGTGCCCGGTAGCGGTCGGCCAGGTGGGATGCTCGTCTTTGATATCGAGCTCCTCGAGGTCGTGCGTTAGGCTCGAGAGAACAAACGACGGCCCGCTGGGAATAACTTAGACGGTAAGCAGCACGGGCTGTAGAGGAATTTGAGCTGCTGCTGAAGACTCAATCAGGCCCTGCCGCCTATCTGGCTTAATCGTAACAAAAAACGCATCTAACATTGGCATCTTCCCTGCTACGAGAAGGCATGCCCCCTTACTTGAATCTATTAGCACTGCTGGCTCTTAACTTACTGTGCTGGCTTGCATTCATAAGACTGAGCAGCTTTGTGATCAGACTTGTTTCTTAAACTAAACTACTTAGCGGCTGGCGGGATCTTCAGTGCCGGCTTGTTCGGCCATCGTAGGTAAGTAGAACGGTGAGCGACGCCAACAAAACGCAAGCAAAAGGAGACCAGCAAAAATCAAGGTGTAGACCAAAGATATGAGATCGTTCGCACGATTGATGGCCTCGTCCTCAATTCTTTCGTATACCCATAAACTGAGCTCGTTAGACTGAGTCTCCTTCTCTGCAACCAACAATAAGACCCAGACGTTGTTGACCCCGTGCAGTGCGAAGGGAATCTCCATGCCACCTGAACGCATGAGAAGGTAGATGGCCAGCAGCTCAGTAACGGCAAACGATGGGATCAGTATCCACAAGTTCTCCGTAAAGTCATCGTTACCGATATGGATAATGGTAAACGCCGCTATCACCACCACTGGAGCGAGCCAGAAGATAGCTGTGACCGCACCGACTTGCCGTAACAGGTACCCCTTGAAAAATACGTCTTCACCACTCGTTTGCAGGAAGATGCACAAAAATAGAGGCACCAACCAAAAGACGTGCTCCAGGCCAAGACCAGTAAACTCAAGCTTTGGTTCAAGGTGGCTTACTCCCGGAATTGGAATCGCCTGCAATAGGATATATAGCGATAGCACCAGAAAAAAAGTCTTTCCTACCAAGCCCCAGCGAAACACGTGAACGGGAGCCACCAACGACCTGATCGTACGGCCTTGAACCAAAGTTCCGACGATAGCTGCCACCCAACATACAAGGCCGACCCAGAGCAAATTGAGCGATACTGTCGACGGGGAAGTTCCAAACCCCTCGTAATCCAGCAAGAAGTCCTTGACCCAAGAATACTCCATCAATTCTCCAAGGATTTTAAAAGACCAGAAGAAACCAATGCCTGTGATAATGGCGGCGAGGGCACCAAGAAGGATGCCAAGAAGCAGCCATGGCCACCTCCAGCGACCGCGGCGTTGGGACTCAAAAAACAGAGATTTACGGAGAAGATTCATAGTAAGTTTGCGCTAAAGGTGGTTGTCCCAGCTGCTGGAGTATCTCAGTCTAAAGGATAAACACTACCTTGGCTTCAGGGACACTCCTCAGCATGACGTAAAGCTCACCGGCTTGTCTTGCGGAGCGCCTTGTTATCTAGGATTTTACTAACAGCAACTCGTAGCAACAAGCCTAAGCCGGCTAATAACAAAGTAACACTGACATAAAATTGAACCACCCAATGCATTTCTGGTGGTGTCGGATTTGATAGCTCTAAGACCAGATATGATCCGTAGAGCCCCCCTACAATCAAAAAAGAAATTCCTATGAGCGTCTTGTGCAAAGGGGACGCAAGGCGCTTACCAAGAGCTTTTATTACCCCCCCTACAATCGACACTTCAATGAGTACTACACCGCCAAACATGCACCACCCAGATACTAATCCATGAAGGCGACGCATGGCCTTCTCCTCGGGAGGTGTGTCCGGGGGCTGAAATGCAAAAAATCCAAAATAGAAAGTGCCAAAGATGAACAGCATGACTCCAATGCAAAATATGTATATGAATCGTATTCTATTCATTTCCTTATTGGTTCCAGCTAGCAGTCAAAATCCTCTCACACCTGCCCAAGGGCGATCTTCAACGAAGGGGTTGAGGATTAAAAAGATCATCAAAATCAACTGCTCAGCGGTTAGTGGGCTGGTGTGCAGTGCTTTGTTATGAATTTATCCATTCTTCTATTTCTTGCATGCACTTCTTTACGAAGATATTAGTCTTCCATACTGGCATAAACCCCGCGATTTTATTTAATGGAGTTGGAGTAAGGAATATCCTTTGCGATTCAGATTGCTGACTTGAATAAGTAATGTCTATATAATGTAAAGGAAGTGGTTTAGCAAAACTGCTATACTGCCCTATTTCGACACTAATCATCTCTCTTTTATTGATTTCTATTTCCCTTTTTTTATCAGAGTATATCAATGTGTTTTTTGATAGTTGAAGCTCTCCACTTCCTCGGTAAATGTAGATGAACTTGCCCCAAAAACTATTATGCCATTTGGGATCAGATATGTATGATTTTGTTTTCATTTTTTTAATTTCATAACGTAAAGATCATGAAAATTAACTACTCAGCGGGTAGCGGGTTGGTGTGCGCCGACTTGCTCTGCATTTATGGTTCTTCTGGGGGGCCATAAAGCATATTTATCACTCCGAATGCCATCATGCCTCCCGAAATCACAACACATGTGGCAACGGTTCTCCAGAGTACATCTGTTTTCGTAGAATCCCAAATTGCTAAAATGCATGAAACGATGCAGACAATAATGCAAATCGTTAAAACTGTAAATGAGACGGCTCTAACCAAACGAGGATTTATAAATCCGCGTCTTTTTTTAGGGGATGTAGGTAGTGATGGTGGTGTATTCATAATTGTATTGTTACCCAACAGTTAAATAGTTGGATATTAATGATTTATAATTAGACAGGAAGTTGTCTAATGTAAAAACATGTTAGAAAAAAGCAGCTCTCAGCCCAGCACGAAATTGAGCTAAGGCATAATCGCCCTACCGCCAGTGCCCTGGGATCTTCAGGCTGTAGCTTGACTCGAGAAACTGAAGGCCATGCAGGATGCCTTGATGCTTCGCCTCATCATAGGGCTGCCCAGCCTTCTTCAGATCAACGAGCTCTTTGAGCTCAGGCAGCTCATACATACCGAGCAGGAAGAAGTTCCCCCATGTGGGCTCGCCAAATAGGCGGTAGATGATCTCATTATCGTCCCGGTCACTAGCCAGACGCTTCTTGCCAGTGATCCTCTTCTCCGCAGCCTCGGCCTCGTCTTTTTCTTCGTAAGTATTGAGAAGTTCCATAGTTCGATATGCTGGTTGGAAATCACCCGCATGTCGACCCTACGCATGGACATAAAAAACCCTCACTTGATCAAAGCAAGAGTTTGGAGGAATAAGCAGGTCTGCAAATCATTGCGGCTACGATAGTTTTTGAACAGCTCTTGGAGGATCGCATCTCGATGCATAGCAACTCACTACTTGAGCTTCGACACAGTCCCCCTCACCTCGTGTGGTTGCCAGATTTGACACGCTACTTGATAATCTTTTTGCATCTGAGCAGAATGATGATTGATTAGTCCGTGATGTTACTCCGCTTTCAGAAATTCTTTGCCAAACGCTTCAGAGCCCTGCTCTGTAATAATGAAACTGGCCAGGTGCCATGGCTTGGCGCGGTAGCAGACGGAGAAGGCCCGGGCCTCTATATGCCTGATGAGGCACCTTGGGTGATTCATGCCGATTTAGCGACGATGGCGGGTGGTGTGCGTGCTCTCTTGGTGCAGGCATTGCATCCGGGTAGTCTGACAGGTGTGAAGGATCACTCACGCTATAAGGATGATCCTCTCGGTCGGCTAGCGGGCACGATCCAGTGGCTCACGGTGACTACCTTCGCCTCGAAGGAGCATCTGATGAAGGAGGCGGAGCGAATCAAGTCGATGCACAAGAAGGTCAAGGGCAAGTACACCGACGCGCGCTCTGATACCAAGTCCTACAGTGCTTATCATCAGGATCTGCTACTGTGGGTGCATATCGCCTTCATGGATTCCTTTTTAAAATGCCATCAGGCGTATTCATCGACACCCATCCCCGGGGGGGCAGACGCCTATGTGAATCTCTGGGGTGAATCTGTGAAGCCTCTAGGATTAGAGCAAAGCCCGACTTCGGTGGCTGAGCTCAATGAAGTCCTTGAGCGCTTTGAGAGTGAGCTCATCGTCACCGAGGACACCAGAGAAGTGATCAAATGGATTTATGACGCTCCCCTTCCCGGCCCGGCTAGATTAGTCTACAAGCTGCTCTTCCAAGCGGCCTACCTGACACTCTCTGAGAAGCACCAAGAAATGATCGGCATAAGAACCTTACCCGCATGGTTGATCAAGCCAGCCACTAGAATTATGCTCACCTGCATGAAAGCCATGCTGGGCAATGAGGACCCTCTGCAAGATGCTGCCAAGGCACGCCTGGCACGCTGGGAATTAAAGAAGCAGGAGACGATTCAGGAAAAAGGAACCAAGAACTAGCAACTCGAACTAAGAACTTGAACTGGTAACTCGAACTGCCGCCTAGCCCCGACGTGAAGCACGGGGTCTTCGACGGCTATAACTTCACCCTTGCTGCCACCCACCCTACTCAGCTAGGGTTAGTTGCTACTGGTAAAAGTAGTTAGTGATATGAAGTTCAGCGTGGTCAGAACTCTTGGGTTTTACCTAGGAGGCATTAGGACGGCTTGGGGAGGCCGCAGAAGAATTGAAGCCAAGCAGCTCAAAAACCTGCGCCATTTGGTAAAAAAGGCGCGTGAAGACTCGCCGTATTTCCATGATCTTTACGCTGATTTACCAGACACCGATGTTATCAAGCTGAGTGATCTCCCGACGAGCTCAAAGCTTGATCTGATGGCTGACTTTGACCGTTGGCTCACTGACCGCTCTCTGACCCTTGCTCAGGCGAGGCAACATATGGAGAGCATGGATAACCTAGGTGTACCGATTGGTGATTACGCTGTGTTCCGAACTTCTGGGACCTCGGGAGAGCCTGCGGTGATCGTCATTTCGGCCCCCATGCTTGAGCTGATCTTCGGCCTTACCTTGGCCCGCATGTCGCGAACACAATTTCAATTCGCAAGAAAGATCGAGAGGTCAGGCGCCAACGTGATCATCACTGGTGGCAATGGTCATTTTATCGGTGCTGGTTTTGACCTGCTGAGACAAAACCTGAAGATTCCCTTGAAGAGAGAGTTTAAGTTCATTCCCGCGGAACAGGCGATCGATCAAACGGTCAAACAACTCAATGAGATCACATCGATGGCATCCATTGTCACTTACCCGAGCATGCTGACGATTTTAACCAGGGAGCAGGAGCTTGGCCGTCTGCACATTGAGCCTGTGGCCATCAAGGTAGCTGGCGAAACGTTTGCCCCGGAGCTTCGTGAGCGCGCCCAAAAAGCATTCCCTTCCCTTCAGTTTGACATCCTTGATGCCTACGGCTGCACGGAATGTCTGGCCATGGCCTTTGAGTGTGATTGTGGCCGCCAGCATGTTTCTGAAGACTGGGTGATATTGGAGGCGGTGGATGAAAACCACCAAGCCGTGGCTGACGGGACATTATCCGCAACGGCGCTGCTAACGGTTCTTGGCAATGAGACTCAGCCTTTTATCCGCTATGACCTCGGTGATCGCCTGCGCTTTTATACTGACCCCTGCCCATGCGGCTCACCGTTTAGAAGTTTTCAGGTCGAGGGACGGCAAGCTACTGTCGTCCGGGTGGCAGATGTCACGCTGTCTCCACTGGCATTTGATTTGGAGCACGAAGCTGCCCAGAGGGTGCAAATGATCCAAACTTCAGAAGATGTTTTCGAAATCCGGGCTGAGCTTTTGACGGATGCAAACCCGGATCAAGTTTTCGAGCAGGTCATCCAGTCAGCAAGCGAGGTGTTTGTAAAAAACGGCCTAACGGGCGTGAAGGTTCACCAAAGTGACGCTGCTCCTCAACTGACCCCAAGTGGTAAGTTCCACGAGGTGATCTCTCTGCACTAGTCCCCTGTAACAAAGCAGTCTGGAGATTACTGCGCAATAAACCCGCACTAAGAGCTTGAACTTTTACTCTGCAGATTCAACCTTAACCACTAACGCTTAACACTTAATCCACTATCACTCATCCTATCATGAAGCCGTATCGATACCTACCAACTGTGCTCTTGGGCGGCTGCCTACTTGCCTCCACTGGATTCGCTGCCGGCAAAACCGTCCGTGCCTTCATTCTTGCCGGGCAATCAAACATGGAGGGCAAGGCCCAAAATAGCCTGCTCGATTTCCAGGCCTCCGATCCAAAAACAGCCGAACATTACGTTCATTTGCGAGACGGTGACAAGTGGATCGTAAGAGACGATGTCTTCATCAAATTTCTCGATCGCAAAGGTGAGCTGACTACCGGCTTTGGATCGAATGGCTGCACTGGGATCGAGCTCGAATTCGGCCACGCGATGGGCGAACATTTCGATGACCCCGTTGTCCTTATCAAAACGGCTTGGGGCGGACATTCCCTCTCCCACAATTTCCGTCCTCCCAGTGCAGGTGATCCCGGCGACGGAAAACCATTCGGCGAATCCTACAAAAACATGATGATGGAATTCATCGACATGAAGGAGAACTACAAAAAGCACTTCCGCGAATTGAGGGGAGCCGATTTCGAAATAGAAGGCTTTGTCTGGTTCCAGGGATTCAATGACAAATTTGGCAATTCTCCCGGGCAGTACGAAGACAACATGAAGCACTTCATCAACGACGTCCGCAATGAATTGGGGAAACCTGATCTCCCCTTCGTCATTTGTGGCATCGGCACTCACGGATCAGCGGCCGCATCAGGAAGTAACAAGACCGTCCTCGACGCCCAAATGGCAATGAACAACATCGACAAGGTCAAGGCCTTCCCTACCGGCGAACTCGTTGACAAGGCCGCCGAGGATCTTTTCCCCACCTGGGAGCAAAACCAAGAGGAATGGAAGAAGACGGGCTCAGACCGCCCCTATCACTACTTCGGCAGCGGCATCTGGTACGGCCGCATTGGAGCCACAGCGGCGAAGAATATGATCGAACTGCTCGCTGATAAAAATGAAAGCGAATCAGTCGTTCACAAAAAACGCACCTTTCACAACGCAAGCGGCACTGCAAATTTCGAAGGCACCCTGATGTCCTACAATCCCAAAACAGAGATCGTCAGCATTCGCAAATCAAATGGCCGCATGAGCAAATTCAAGATCGAGCTGCTCTCCAAAGAGGACCAAGACTACATCATAGCAAGCCAATGACTGGCGCACAGTAAACGCGGCGATAAAAGAGATACAGCAGCTTACTAAAAAATGGCACACCACTTGCCTGTGCTGGCACGCCATTTGCTCAGGTATATATTGTATTGTTTATGGGTGTATTTCGGACTCAATGAGCTCCCCTAACAGTGTGAGGCTTCCTTGTGTGGAGGGAGTCTCACATTGCCCCTACTCCACTCGCTAATCTTGTCCCTGCGCATGCTCGCGGAAGATGAGGTGCTCGTTACGCTCTTGGAGCGAGCTCACCATGTATTTCGACGAGAGGAGCACGACCCAGTTCCCATCCTGGTCTCGAGCGATGGAGCATCCTGATGGCAGCTGCACCTCAGGGGCGTCACGGTCACGTCTGTGTGGATCAGGCTCTTTCTCATCAAACCAGCGGACCAGTGTCCATGGAGAGTGTTCGAGCCGCGTCTCGCATTGATACTCGGAGATGAGGCGTGCTTGCAGTACCTCGAACTGGAGAGGCCCGACTGCCCCTAACATAGGAACGGCCTGGATACTGCCATGCACATGGTAGGCCTGGGCGACGCCTTCTTTCATCAGCTGCTCCATACCTGAGCGGTAGCGTTTGATGTTGGCGGTGTCTTTATTGACGATGTAGGTGAAGCACTCTGGCGTGAAGCGAGGCATCTCATCATAGACGACCTTAGGGTCGCTGGTGAGGGTGTCGCCGATAAGAAAGTCATAGTTCCCGACGAGAGCGAGGATGTCTCCAGCATAGGCGGTGTCGAGTGTCTCGCGGTCTTGACCAAAGAGCTTCTGTGCATTGCCTAGCCTGACCTTCTTGCCCGAGCGCTGATCGACGACCTGCATGTCGCGCTCAAACACCCCAGAGACGATGCGCACAAATACCGCGCGGTCACGGTGCCTTGGGTTCATGTTTGCTTGGATCTTAAAGACAAAGCCGGAGAAATGATTGGTATTGGGGTGCACCATTTCGCCGCTGCTGACTCGTCCGGCTGGAGCTGGTGCCATGTCCAAAAAGCTCTCGAGCATGTTCTGCACGCCGAAATTGTTCATCGCACTACCAAAGAAGATCGGCATCTGCTCACCAGCGAGAACCCGCTCGATCTCCAATGGCTCAGTAAGGCCGTCGAGCAGCTCGACTTCTTGGGTGACGGTTTCGTAGAGGTCTTCACTCAGTGCTTCGCGGACTTTATCATCCTCGATGCCGGCGACTTCGAGAGGTGCCTTGAAGGTGCCGCCAGAGGTCCGCTCAAAAAGATGCACCTCTTCTTTTTTCCGATCATACACCCCACGGAATCGAGGCCCGTCTCCGAGTGGCCAGTTGACGGGAGCCGGAGCTAATTTGAGAACTTTTTCCAGCTCGTCGATGAGCTCGAGCGGTGGACGCGAGGGCCGGTCCATTTTATTGATAAAGACAAAAATAGGAACCCCTCGCCGGCGGCAAACCTCAAACAACTTCAAGGTCTGTGCCTCGATGCCCTTACCCGCATCGATAACCATGACCACCGCATCAACCGCCGAGAGCACACGGTAGGTGTCTTCAGAGAAGTCGTGGTGTCCCGGGGTATCGAGCAGGTTGACGCAGTAGTTGTTGTATTCGAACTGTAGAACCGTAGAGGAGACTGAGATCCCCCGCTCTTTCTCCATGGTCATCCAGTCACTGGAGGTGGACTGCTGTTCTTTTTTAGAGGTGACGCTACCAGCCAAGCCAATCGCTCCTCCGTAAAGAAGCAGCTTCTCGGTGAGCGTCGTTTTTCCCGCATCTGGGTGAGAGATGATCGCAAAGGTGCGACGGCGTGAAATTTCACGAGAACTAGCGGCAGGCACCGCATTGATGGAAGCTGGAGTGGTCAAAGCGAGAAACTGGTAACTCAAAGCAGCGCCTATGGCAATGCCAACCCGCCACGCCCAGTGCCGACGCAAGCTGAGAACTCAAAAAAACAAATTTCTAGCCATCCTTAGCGCACGGGATCAATCTAGAGACCATTCGGCAGCAGCCACGATTGACATGTTTCACTATTCACGCCTTTGTTCCGCTCTCTTGTTTGTCTTGATTGCGTCCTGTGCCAATCCAGGCTCACCTGCCATGCGTGATCATCAGGCACGACTACTCAGCCGTGATCTGCAAAGGCTCTCAGCCACTGTCAGTGCTCAGGAGGCAGACAAGATGGCGGTGACCGCGATCGAGCAATCAATCCGGATTGCAGAAGATTATAAACCGGCCCGCATAGGCTGGCTAAATAACAGCCTGGTAAACATCGGTCTAAAAAAACGCGGCCTCTGCTACCACTGGCGCAATGATTTGTTTCCACCCCTCTTTAAGCTGCAATCAAAAACGCTCAAACTATGGCTCGCCACCTCAAACCGCGGCAACTACTTCGAGCACAATGCGATCGTTGTCACCGCGGAGGACTTACCCTTCGAGCAGGGTCTGATTCTTGACCCGTGGCGCAGAGGCGGACGCCTTTGGTGGGGGCACTTTGGTAAGGATAAATATCCATGGGTGCTGCTAGACCACGAGCAAACCCCAGTGGTGCTACGGCCTCTACTAATGCGGCCTCTACTAACGCCAAAGCAGAAGTCAGATCAAAAGAAGCCCTCGAACTGAGAGCTCAAACAAGTAGTGCACATAAATGAGCAAGATCTGCGAAGTAGCCGCTTCTATTTCTCTGTAAATGTTAGGTGTAGTAAGAAACTACATGAAACACCATGAAAGCTCAGCAAACAACAGATGAAGTTGAACCTTGGACTGAGGGAAACAAGCAGGGACAACCAACTAATCAATTCCTAGATTCGACATGGGTCTATCTATTAACGACTTTAGCTCTGAACTTAATTTGCTGGCTGGTATTTGCCTGGTTAATCACCACGGCGATCAGTTTGGTAATTACCTAGTGAGCCCATTAGCTAGGATGAGGCTGATTACCCCCAGCAGCCTCATCCACTATGCTAAACTCCCTATGCTAGAATCTCCATTCTAAATTCTTTACCCCTTAAGCGCCGCTACCACGGAGATCTCCACAAGGAGCTCAGGCCGTGCCATGCGCGCTTCCACACAGGCCCGCGCTGGGGCATGCCCTTC
>Ga0209193_1001760_pt1 | contig 10735 bp, 5 predicted proteins | sample COGITO_mtgs_1003_FD_185515 | JGI IMG/M metagenome (GOLD analysis project Ga0209193, IMG submission 185515) | Pelagic marine microbial communities from North Sea - COGITO_mtgs_100330 (SPAdes) (version 2) | ecosystem: Environmental > Aquatic > Marine > Epipelagic ... | reverse complement strand
TTTACTTTTTCTAATCGCACCTTTTAATTCTGTATTTTCTGAATCTCTAATTTTCTCTACTTCAAACAATGCGAGTTTTAATGCAAATAAATGGTCTTCATTTTCGGTATCTTCAATAATTGATTTGACAACTTTAGGCCAAAAATTAGTTTCATTTTCACCTTGCATTATCATGCCGTCTTTTTCGGCAATTCTCATTATCTGTTCTTCAAAAAGTTTTCTTTCTTCTTGTTTTTTAGTGTGTGTTCTTTCATGTAATTGTTCAACAGACATAAAACCTTTTAGCGCTTCAAATGTAGAGTTATTATCATATGGAATAATTGTAGGTATAACTTTTTTACCGTCTGCCGATTTTGTTAAGACTTCAATATTTTGCCTTTCATTATCAATAAAATAAGCATCAATAAAGTTGTCTTTTAGATATTCTTTAGTTAACATTTCTATTCTCCTCAATGTATTGGTATAGGTTCACTTTTGTTTTCCATCCTAAAGTATTTAGTATTGTTGTATCAGCCTTGTTACACAATCTTTCAGTTTCATCACCTATACTTTGTAGATAGTCTATTTTAAAATGTTGAGCTATATCAATAAGTTTGTTAGACACTCCGGTGCCTACATCTATTATTCCAGTAATGGGTTTAGACATTACCGTGTCTATTGATAAAATTATATCATCAACATGAATAAAATCTCTACTATGATTTACATTTAAAAATTCTACATCATTTCTTAATATTTTGGGTATCAACATATTTTCTCTAGCATTAGGACCATAAACGGTAGTAAATCTCATGCCTAAACTATTTTTATGTGAAACTTGTTCTAAACAATATTTACTCATTGCATATGGATTTTTCCATGGTTCGTGTGCTGTTGATGAGCTTGCATAGATAATTCGTGTATCTTTATAAACATCAAATAGTCTTTGACCACCGATTACATTTGTTTTCCAATATTCAGTAGGTCTTTCTAAACTATCTCGCACACCAGAAAGGCCGGCAAGGTGAATAACTAAATCAATATTGTTTGGTAACTCACATGTAAGAATGTCATCACCATATTGTAAGTCTAAACCAATTACAGAATGTTGTTTAATTAAATGTTTATATAGGTGTTGACCTATAAATCCATCACTTCCGGTTAATAATATATTCATTTTTCATTACGATTTATTAATTCTCAAATAATATGTGTTTATAGTTGTTGATGTTCCGTTTGGAAACTCTTGAGCTCTGTAATCATCAGCATTTACAAATCTTGTTTGATAATTACCTGAACCATTTAATCTTGTATCAGCCATACCTGTTCCTCTAGTATTACCTGAGCCAGATGTTCCTATATTATAAGATAATGAATAACCATCTGTTGATGAAGCAGCTGTATATCTTACCCACTCTTGCATTAATGACTCAAAAGTAGCTTCAGGATAAATTTGTAAATTGTTTGAAGCGTCAAGTGATAATGGCAATGTATATGATGTATCACTACCTGTTACTTGTTGTAAATAAAAGTTTGTAAGTGTTTGTGGTTGGTCTAAAGTTTCACCTATACCACCTGCTGTATATAATGCTGTATTAGCTTCTGTATTAGAGAAAACGGCTGTATTACTACCACTTACTTCATTTGAACCTGCAACACTCGTTGCTGTATTGATGTGATATGTTCCTGCCTGTTGAGTTGTTGTTGTGCCGGTTTGTAATAAATCAATAGCTGGATGTAAGAATGTATCTTTTACATCTTGTAAATTCATTGATTGAATTGCACCACCTGAAGTATAGTAAACAGGCCATGTTTTACCTGTATCACTTGTCGGTGTTATCGTAGCTCTCGTTTCTGAAATTTTATCATAAGTTACAGTAACAACTGAAGGCTCAGCTGTTGTTGCTTCACTAGGAAATGCTGACACACTTGATGAAGAAGCTCCAGCTTGTAATCTTGTATCTGTAATAGCGTCTAAGTTTCCACCTGTACCAACAACTGAAAGAACAACACTTGGATTTAAAGAATACTGATAAACAATCTGGTCAATTACTTCATTGACCATTGTTGAGGTCATTTCTTGAAGATTGCCAGAGTTATAGTATAAAGGACTTCTTACTGCCATAATCTAATTCCATTCTATGCACCAGCACCAAAAATTGTTTTTAATACTGTTCCTGATGAGTTTAATATTTGTAGAGATACTAATGACTTCAATTCATTTTGACCAATTGAATCTGGTGCCATCATACCCTCTACAACTGCGTCTGTAGAGCCTGTTGTAATTACTGTTCCTGAATTGTCTGGTAATGTAATTGTTCTATCTGCTGTTGGGTCAGTAACATTTACTGTTGTTTCAAAACTATCAGCTGTTGCACCTTCAAATATAATTGAACCACTAAATGTAGGTATAGCACTAAAAACTAAAAAGTTATCTCCTCTTAATGACCTAATTCTAGGAAAACCACTTATCTCATCTATGGTCATTAAACCTGTTTCTGATTCAAAAACAGTTGCTCTAAATGTATCGTTAATATTAATTCTACTTGAGTCTGTTGAACGAATTGTATTACCTGAAATCTCTATTGTACCTAATGTGTGTGTTGCACCTGAACCTGTAATACTTGTACCGGTTATTGCACCACCATCAATTGTACCTGTTGTAGATAAGTTTTCATTACCGAAAGATATTGCACCACTTGAATCTGTAATAGAACCATTTGATAATGACATATTACCTGTAGATACAGTAGGAGCTGTAACTGAGGTTGTAATAGAAACTACACTTGGTAAACCGATTGTTAATAAGTCTGTTGCACTTACAACGGCTTCGATTTCATTTGAAGTACCAAAAACTTTTAGTGTATCACCACCACCAATAATCTGTTGTGTTGATGTACTGTCTTCAATTGTAAAACCGGCAGTAGATGTAGCAATACTAATGGTTTCATTCATAGCGTCAACTAAATTAGTTGAACTAATCGAACCACTTAGGTTTGCAATATCACCAAAGTCATTAAGAGCCAAATCGTTAAATGTGGTTCTAAATGTTTCTAGCGTATCTGTTACTGCTATGTTTTTAACTGCCATTGATTATCTCTTTTAATAGACCTTTTATTTCTCTTAATTCATTCTTTAAACTATTTATGTCTTTTACCGCTGTTCTAATTTGGTCACCATGTTGTTCTCTTGACTTAATTCTTTTCATGTAAGTTTCATATTCAGTTACATTGGTATTGACAATACCTTTAGAATTGACTTCTCTAACTAAACTTGTAAACCCTTGAACTTTTAATCGTTGTGACATGTTATACAGCTAAAGCTATTCCTCTTAAATCTTTAATTCTAGGTGCATGTGCTGAGTTAGTACCTTTCATTGCAATTTTAATTTGAAAGGCTGTAAACTCTGAAATACCACTTGCACTATATTTGTATTCTTTGAAATCACCATTTGATTCTGCTGGTGCAACTGTAGTGTCTTCACTACCGTCACCGTTAAATGGCACCCAATTTAAATCTTTAACATCTCTAACTTCTTCGGATGAAGTTGCTCTGTAATAAACTTCTACCTCTGCGTCTGACCTTACATTTGAAGTCAATCTTATTTCAACTGCTGTAGATGGATTGTCCAATACTACAGGTCTTGTACAGTAAATAGCTGCTGTTGAAGAACCACTTGATTGTTCATCATCTTTAAAATTAGGATGATTAATAGAAGTAGGACTATTCAATCTGTTTTGAACTGTAATCATACTAACTCTTTGTGTATCAATTACAGGAGATAATTTTGTATTTGAAGTTGTTAATGAACAAGTTACAAATAATGATTTATTTCCAGACATTTCGTTTGTTTGGTTAATATCACTTGCAACCATTTGAGGAACTTCAAAGTAAATATTATCATTCGCAATTACATTAATAGCACTTGCACTAGGTGTTAAAGTAAATTCTGTTTCTGAACCATGTACTGATTTACCTGATGTAGGTCTAATCGCATAACCAATGTTTGTATCTGGTACAGTCATAGTTTGAATGTTCAACATAGAAACATCATATAATCTATTTTGTGTTGCAACTACATTTGAACCACCTGTATCACCTGAAGATGTAGCAGTTGAACTATCTGCAATTTGAACATCATAACTATCAAGTGTGATATTTGTTAATGATGTATATGTTCCGTTAATAGATGAACCTGTAATACCATTAAAGTCTGTACTTGCTTCAAATCCAGAAAGTGTTACATTGTTTGTTACACCGTGCATACCGTGATTTGGATGGAATACTCTGATTACATCTGAACCACTTGTTGTTCTAATTGGATTTAATTTTAATGTTCTACTTGGTAAAGTATCATTTGTGAAAGTAACATTACCAGTTACATTTTCAAATTCTGCTCTCTTCATTTTAAATTTAATGTCTTCATTCTGTTCAGCAGTCCAAGTTGAACCGTTTTGAGATTTGAATAATACACCAGCATAAGGTTGTGACGATATTGTTCTATCAGAACCTAAATTAGTTTGGCCTACTCTCGACACATAAACATTATACTCTTGTGAGTTAGCTAATAATACAAATGCATACTCTGTATTTTCTTGTATGAATACAGGACTAGGGAATGTAAATGTTGTTGCAACTGTAGCGTCTGTACTAGTTGTCACAGCAGATGGATTTATTGACACCTCTGAAAATGGTAAAATGTTTGTAGATGGATAACCATTCTTAACTTCTCTAATTTGTAAAGTTACAGGAACTTGTGAATCACCTGTTTCTGGTTTAGATTGAAAGTAAACATCAAGTGAAGTAACAAATACTCCACCCTTATCATCTACTAAGAATGTTTGAGCAAGTGGATCCCACCAACCAACTTGTCTGTCTGTTCTTCTAGTTGATGTTCTTGCGATTGTTGTAGTTTCTGTTGTATTTTCTCTAACAATTCTAGGCTCTCTTGTTGAAACAATAGTTTCTCTAACTGTTTCTAATGAACCTCTTGCTGAGTAATCTCCTTCACCAGCTGTTTCTACATCTGAGTTTAAATCATTTGTAGATGAACTTGTCAATCTGAATATTCTTGTACCTGTTCTCCATCTTGGATTTGCGTCTACCGTTGGGCTAGGAATAGCGAATGTTCCAGACAATGCACCATTAGCGTCTGACACGATATTACCACCTAAAGCACCTCCAGTTGGTGTAACATAGGCAGATACATCAATGTTATCAAAGTATGCATAAACTCTAGTGTTAGGTTTAAATCTTGTACCTGTGAAGTTTATCGTTCTACTTCTAATGAAAGGTATAAATGCAACATTAAGAACTCTATCACCTAAAGACCGTCTTACAACCTGTGGTACGAATACACTTCTAACACCTGTTCTAGTTTGGTTAACTTGTTGAACAGTTGTAATTTCTTGTGTCTGTAATACTCTTCTAGGAACACCTCTAGCAAATGTTTGTTCTCTTCTAGTACCACCAATATTTCTAGTTCCAGCTTCTACTGGTCTTCCAACCCAATTATCTTGCCATTCATTCCAAACTGTACCTAATTCTATTTCTGCTAAGTTAGGATTACCTAAGTTAGCTGCCATAGTATCGAACATACCATTTTGGTTAACTACTAATTCTGGTACTCTTTCTGTTTCTTTCCATTCATCTCCTGGTGGGTCTAATTCTATTGTACCAACCCATGTGAATACATTGAAAGGATTAACATTTAAAAATTTACTTGCAAAAGGTTGGTCAATTAAAGTTTGTTCAGCATAAGGTAATGTAATTAAATCTCCAGTTTTTGCGTAATTATTATCTGTTCTATCTGTAGCTAAGATTGTTGTACCGTCATCATCAGCTTCGATTAACTGAACTGAATCGGTTTTACATATAGGTCTTGCCTCGCCTGAAGCCATATCCATAGCAATCTTGTAATCTAAATTACCAACATCACCAACGCCGTGACCTGTAAAGTTATCTACGATAAATCCATTTTTAAATCTATCAAAACCGTCTGCGTCTTGTATCTGTAATTGTTGTGTTTGTGTTTCTAACAATGAAAGTTGTGTGTAATACTCAACATTCTCAATTCTTTTTTCCAATCTACCAATATCTCTCATTGTATATCTTCGATTGTCAACTGTTTCTATTTCAATCTCTTCGGTAGATAAAGTATAAGGAGCTAGTGACAATGTGTATAAATGCATTGCACCGTCTAATGATTTAGGTAATTGTGGGTCTAATGAAGAAGCGCCTTCAACAACTTTAAATTCACCATCTTTATTTAAAAAGATTTTATCAATTCTTGATAAGTAAAATTCAAAGTCTGTAGTTACATCATCACCAAATTTAACAACATCAACTGTTGAAGCACCTGTACCGTCAAAACTTCTATCTTGACCACCTGAGTTAATTGTACTTGCGTCATCTACTCTTGGTCTAAAGTCTAAACAATCTCTTAATTGAAAAGATTGACCTGTTGTATCTGATTTGTATTCTGGAATATCTGCATAGTCAACAACACCTGAATATGAATCAACATCAAAGTAATCTCCAGAACCATGTGAGAAGTAATCAAAATCAACAAGTAATCTACCTGTTGGTGTTAACTCACCATCTTTTAATTTAATTCTACCAATGTCATAGAAGTTATCTCTTTGACCATTGTCTAACTCAAATCTTGTTGTGATATTTGTATCGCTTGTTGTAGCAACTGTACTAAAGTCAGCAGCCATATAAACATTATTAATTTTATAAACATCAGCCTTGCCTAAACCTATTGTACCACTTTCAATTGTAGCTTGTGTAGAAACTGCTAATGTTTGGTCTTCGTTTAATGTTTTAGTTTTTGAACCTGCAACTTGTCTATTTACAGTTGCTAAAATTCTTATCTCTGCGTCAGCGTATGCTGTACCAAAATCAAGGTCAAGTGTTTTACCTGTAGGAGAACCTGATAATGTGAAGATTGCGCTAGCGTCTGAATTGTTACCCGTAATACTTAAATTATCGCCAGTAGAACCAGATGAAGCTGCATTAATAGCAGTAATAGAAATCGAATAATCACCCTCAGCTAAACTTGCAAATGTTTCATTTGTACCTGCTGAAATTTGACCTGAACCAGATGATAATTGTAAAACAAACTGTCTTCTTACTTTAAAGTTTGTATCTGTGATACTATTGTTGTTAGTTGTTTTTAAAGTTTTAACTGCTTTGTTTGGTAAATTAAATATTGAAATATTTTTTTGTTGGTCTTGTAATTTTCCTCTATTTCTAGTTGCAACAGATTTTGTTGAAACATCTGAACCACCAACAGCTGCTGATAAAGTTAAAGTTGTATTTGAAATAACGGCTTCAATAATTCTAGTTACTGTTCCACCTGCGTCTGTTGAAATTGTGATTTCATCGCCAACTTTTAATTCTGTATTAAATAAAGTACCAAAACCTGTAACAGAATCGCTACTATTTGCTATTGTGATATTACCTGAAATTTGTAAACTTTCTCCGTATGTAGCAATTCTTGATACATCTGAAGTATAACCAGCACCTGATGTTCCTGGTTGACCTAAATGTTTAACTGCTGAGAAATCATAACTTCTAACACCTTTTAGACCAACTGCGTCTGCTTGAATAATTGCTGTATTACTTGATGTGCCACCTGTGATTGTTTCACCTGCAACAAAAGCACCGTTTACACTTGAACAAACTACAACTCCGTGTGTAGCTGTACCACCTGAAGTATAAGAAGTAAATCCTGAACCATCAATTGTTGTTATTCCGTCTGTGTCATATAATTCAAATGTGTTTGTTGCTGGGTTTCTAACTGTATAAACATTACCATTTAATTCTGTCATACCACCAACACTTGCGATAGTAACTTGTTGTCCTTCTTTAAGTGAATGACCTGTTGCTGTAATAACTACAGGATTAGCTGCTGTAGCACCTGAAATAGTATGAGATGAAGCAGTTGTTAAACTTTCTACAGTTGCTGTTGCACCTGAAGTGCCACCTGTTACAACTTCGCCTGTAGTGAATGCTGTGTTTGTTCTAACATTTAAATGTGTGAACATATTAATGTCAAATAGATAATGTCTGAATATTGCGTCTGAACCGTAAGTGTAACTTGTAGGTGTTCCAGTTACATATTGAAAACCTTTTGACTTAGCACGACCAATTGATTTAATACTTGCACCTGTTCCTGTGTTTTCTGTTCCAGGTGTTCCGTTTAATGTGTCGTATAAATTAATTCTTTTAAATGCTTCAGCGGCAGCAGATACAAACCCTACTTCAGGTGTACCAAAAATGTTTGTTACATTTACAAAGTTACCTACATCAAATTTTGTTGTAAAGTTATTTTGTGTATCAAAATCTCTTGCTTTGTTTATATCTACAAAAGTTGTTCCAATTGTTTCAATTTCGTAACCTTTGACATATGCTTTACCTGGTCCCATGCCGGCTGCAATTTTAGTTTCTAAACCACCGTTTGCTGATGAATAGATACCTCTATTATTACCTGAAATTAAATGTTCTCTTAAATCTAAATCAAAATCTCTTACAGCATAATCACCTGATTCATCAAATGTTCTTCTTGCTAATGTATCTTCTAATACTGCATAGTCTGTTGTTCTAACTTGATTTTGTAAAATACCTGCTTTTAATCTTAGTAACTCTACAAAGTTTGCGTCATCTGTAGCAGTTAAAGATTTCTTTGTAAGTGTTAAATCAATTTTAAATCTGTGAGCACCTGGAGCGTTAACATTTGAAGTTCCTTGTGCATTATCATTTAAACTTAGGTCATCATTTGGTGTTACAAAAGATTCTGTAACTAATAGACCAACTCTATATGATGGTGTATTTGTATATTTGTCTAAAATAAGTGTTTGTTCGGATACATTTACATGAAAACCATTTATGTAATATGTTCCCTCAGCCACATAAGCAGCTGCACCTGTAGCTGTTGTATCAACTACTGCTGATACTGTTGTGACTACTGATTGTAAAGTTGTTGATACCGAAATTGTTTCGCCATCTGTAAATGAGTTTGCTGTATTACTTGTTCCTGAAGTTTCATACTGAACATATAATGTATTAGGGTCAGTACCGTCTGTTGCAACTTGATTAATTACTTTTGCAACAACACCTGAAGTTTGACCAGTAAGTTGTAGTCCAACAAAGTCAGTAAGTGTAACACCAACTGCAGCTGAATCTGTAAATGAAGTTAACTTAACAGCATAGTAGTTAATGTTATATCCAATCTCACCAGGAATAACCATTGCACCTTTTTCAAAAAGATGGTCTGATACTCTTTCTACTTGATTTTGTAGAATTGATTGTGATTGTGTTAACTCTCTAGCCTGAACTGCAAATGACGGTCTAAAAAGTATTCTATGAAACTTCTTCGACTCACTAAAGTCATCATAATAAGGCGAGAGGTTAAAGTCAGTTGGACTTGGCATTTAACTCTCCTAAAATTCTATAACTAGTTTAATATTCTCTGTTTGGTCAGCAGCTCTTGTAATCGGCGCTCTGTTCTCAATATAAAGAATATCACCAGAGTCAGCATCCATTTCTGAAGCAGAATATCCACTTGTAAATACTTGACTGTTAATAGTGCTTGTTGATGTTGTTGGTGTACCGTTAGCACTAGATGATTGTCCTGTGATAACATTTTGTCCACTAAACGCTGTTTGGTCTCCGTTACTATCAATACCTTCGTCTGTATGTCTAGTTTGAATGTAATATAAAATACTGTTTACTGAATCCCATTCTACAACTTTACCAACTGCACCTGTAGTAGCTTGATTTATTTCTTCGTCAACTGTAAATGTTCCTGTAACACCTGAAAGATTAACTGCTTTTGTGCCTCTTAGTGTTGTTGCTGTGGCAGCTGAACCGCCTGAATTTGGGTCTCTAATTAAACTTATTTTTCTAAAGTCGTTTGCAACTGAGAAGTCACTTGTATTTGAACTTTCTGTTCCTTCAAGTGATGTATTCATCATCACATAAAATCCACCTAATTCTTCTACTGCATTAAATCCGTGGCCACCTTTTGGTTCGATAATTACATCTATTTCAGCACCTGTTAAACTTGTTGCACCAGCAGCTACGATTTGAGCATTACTGATTGTTCCAAAAGTGTAACCTGTTCCTGCATTAGTAACTGTTACGGCTGTAACTGCACCTGAGGTTACTGTAACTGAAACTGTTCCTGAAGAACCGTCACCTCTGATTGCGATACCTGTATGAGTACCGTCTGTACCACCTGAACCGGCAGTTTTAATTTTACAAACATTGATTGCGCCATCAACGGCTGCTGATGATACTGTTGAGTTTGTTGCAACTGCCATAAAGTCAGTTGATAAGAAATTTGATTGTTGTGAAGCAGATAGAGTGTACATATATTTCCACTTATATCCGTCTGCTGTTGATAGAATAGATGTTGATGTTCCTGTTGGTTCAACTGTAGAAGCAGTATTACCATCATTGTCTAAACATTTGTAAACATTTCTGTCTGTTGTGAGTACATAGAAAGCTGCGTCATGTAATGTTGACGCACCGCTATTTGCTGTAATAGCAGTTGTAGTACCTGTCGCATATTCTCCATAGTCATGTCTGTAAATATCGTAAGTTGTACCTGTAGCCCAATTTCTTCTTGGAACTGCAAAGGTTACATCTGTAGAAGTAATTTTCTTAGCCGCCAACATATCATCAAAAGGAAAGTGTTGTGAATTAACATTGTCTGCTGGAGTAACTGGTGCTGAATCTGTACCCTCGT
>Ga0209193_1001751_pt1 | contig 10785 bp, 12 predicted proteins | sample COGITO_mtgs_1003_FD_185515 | JGI IMG/M metagenome (GOLD analysis project Ga0209193, IMG submission 185515) | Pelagic marine microbial communities from North Sea - COGITO_mtgs_100330 (SPAdes) (version 2) | ecosystem: Environmental > Aquatic > Marine > Epipelagic ... | reverse complement strand
ATCTTGCCATAGCTTTTTAAGCAGTTATCTTAAAAATGGATAGTTCTAAAAACATAAAATACCAAACAACACTCATGAAATATACGACCTACTTTGCAAGCCTACTTCTAGTAATTTATTGCAGCAGCTGTGGTACAAAAAACCAAGACCCCAACACGCTATTTTCTATAGAAATTCAAGGCAATAAGAAAGCTGTTTCTAATATAGATACTGTAAAATTTAGTGTGGAAAGTAAAAAAGGAAATTCTATAGATGCAGTAAGTTACTCTGTAAACGGAGAAAAGGCATTAGCAAACGAAGCCTTTCAAGGAAGTTTTGACTTCTCGAACACCACTCTTGGAGATAAGGTAATTAGTGCAGAAATTAAAAGCGGCGGCAAGAGTTATCGTGTTTCAAAATCGATCACTGTATTATCATCTATAGCGCCAATAGTGTATGATTATAAAATTTTAGAAACCTATGCTCATGATATAAATGCATACACCCAAGGCTTAGAATTTGTGGGAGATGTTTTATATGAGAGCACGGGGCAATATGGTGAATCTACGCTTCGTAAAACAGATTATAAAACTGGGCGTGTAGAAAAAAACATAGCCCTTGATGGGCAGTATTTTGCAGAAGGACTTACTATTGTAAAAGATAAATTATATCAACTCACTTGGAGAGAATCTATGGGTTTTATATACAATTTAGAAACCCTTGAAAAAACAGGGACATTTGCCTATAATAAAAGTAAGCAAGGCTGGGGGCTTTGTAATGACGGCAACTCATTATACAAGAGTGATGGTACAAGTAAAATTTGGAAACTCAACTCAGAAACCCTTGCAGAAGAAGGCTACATAGAAATGTATACCAACAAAAGTAAAATAGATAATGTAAACGAACTTGAATGGATCAATGGCGCTATTTACGCAAACATCTACACAAAACCTGCCATAGCTATAATAGACCCTACAAACGGAGCTGTAAAGGGTGTTATCAACCTAAAAGGACTAAAAAAGAAAGTCACACAACACAATAAATTAAATGTCTTAAATGGTATTGCCTCTAGAGGAGAACCAAACATTATTTATGTAACGGGTAAGAATTGGGACAAGCTTTTTAAGATTGAATTTTTCGAAAAAAAGTAAGGTGATACCCTGCCTTGAAAGAGCAGCAATAATTAGTAGCAAATTTTCTGGGGTTGCTCCTTAGGTCAAATCTTTGCATTTTTACAATATTACACCCAATAAAAAGTTATATTTTTATCAAAAATTTTCTTTTATGAAGTATGTCTATGGCCTTGTATTATTTTGCTCTATAGTACTATGGAGTTCTTGCCGTAATGATTTTGAAACTGTTCCAAGTACAGGTAACCTTGAGTTTTCAAGAGATACTGTTTTTTTGGATACTGTTTTCACTAATATTGGTTCTAGCACCTACAACCTTAAAGTATACAACACAAGTGATGATGACATCACCATTCCTACCATACGTTTGGGTGAGGGAGAAAATTCTCAGTACAGATTAAATGTTGATGGCCTACCAGGGAAGATTTTTAATGACATAAACATATTGGCCAAGGATAGTATTTTTGTTTTTGTAGAAACTACCCTTGATATAGACAACCTCCCTGGAGGTGGTTTGGAGTTCTTGTATGAAGATAAAATACAGTTTGACACTGCCGGAAATCAACAAGATGTTACCTTAATAACCCTAGTGAAAGATGCTGTTTTTTTGTTCCCAGAAGACCTTGGAGATGGTATTTACGAAACATTAACTCTAGGAAGTGGTGAACAGGCCGTTGACATAGAAGGGTTTTTCTTAGACAATACAGAGCTACTTTTTACCAATGAAAAACCATATGTAATTTACGGCTATGCAGCAGTTGGACCGGGTGATGAACTTATTATAGACCCAGGCGCGCGCATACATTTCCATAAAAATAGTGGGTTACTAGTTGCCAACACGGCTTCCATAAAAGCAAACGGAATTCAAAGCCAAGATCTTGAGGCTATGGAGGGAGAAATTATTTTTGAAAGTGATAGACTTGAACCTGCATTTGAAGATGTACCTGGACAATGGGGTACTATTTGGTGTACTGCAGGAAGCACTAATAATGAATTTAGTTTTACTACCATTAAAAATGCTTCTGTTGGGATACTCATGGACAGCAATGATGGAGATAGAACCCTCACCCTAAAAAATACTCAAATTTACAACTCTGCCAATATTGGGCTGCTTGCCCGAACTGCAAATATCTACGGAGAAAACCTAGTGATTAACAACAGTGGGCAATCAAGCTTAGCGCTATCTTTAGGAGGAACCTACACTTTTAACCACTGCTCTTTTGTAAATTATTGGTCTAATGGTTTTAGATCATTTCCTGCCCTGCAAATAGATAATGGTCTGGAGACAGAAAATGGGGTTATTGCTTTTGATTTAACACAAGCAAATTTTAATAATTGTATTATTTATGGAAGTGAAAATATTGAGTTAGGCTTATTTCCTATTAATGAAAGTACCGCCTTTAACTTCTCACTCAATAGTACCCTACTTCGTTTTAATGACATTAATAACAATTTTGAAGGAAACCCTCTTTATGAGTTTAATAGTACCGTGGTAGTAAACATTGACCCTGCCTTTGAAAATACAAGAGAAAATAACTTCAATATAGAAAAAAATGTCTCTGGAGCAGAGGGTATCGCAGATCCTAGCATTTCTAATCTAGTGCCTCTAGATCTTAACGGTACTCCAAGGAATGATCCTGCAGATGCTGGCGCCTATCAAAGCACAGAGTTTCCTCCAGAGGGATAAAACATATCACATAAAAAAAACAGACATGGGAAAATCCGTGTCTGTTTTTTTATGACTGTAAATTAGTAGCTATAGCTTACCAAACAAATAAGGGTCTGTCACTCATCATGCTATTTACCATGATAGCAATTTCATCTAGTTTACTGTGTGAGTCGTGATTTGTAATAGCAGCGTCAATAAAATCTACAATTTGTTGCATGTCTTTTTCTTTAAGACCACGAGTAGTAATAGCCGCTGTACCAACACGTATCCCGCTAGTTACAAATGGTGATTTGTCATCAAAAGGTACCATGTTTTTATTTACGGTTATGTCTGCTTTTCCAAGGGCAGCCTCTGCATCTTTACCCGTTATGTTTTTGTTACGCAAATCAATAAGCATCATGTGGTTATCTGTACCTCCACTGATAATTTCATATCCTTTTTCCATAAAAGCTGCTGCCATGACAGCTGCATTATTTTTTACCTGAACCATGTAATGTAAAAACTCATCTGTAAGAGCCTCTCCAAAAGCAATTGCTTTGGCAGCAATTATGTGCTCTAGAGGTCCTCCTTGATTTCCTGGAAAAATACCGCTATCAAGCAAAGAAGACATCATACGTTTGTTACCGTTTTTAAGAGTAATCCCAAATGGGTTTTCAAAATCTTTACCCATTAATATCAAACCTCCACGTGGGCCGCGAAGTGTTTTGTGAGTGGTCGTGGTAATAACATGACAATGTGGTACTGGATCTGCAATGATTCCTTTGGCAATTAAACCTGCTGGGTGTGCAATATCTGCAAGTAATATAGCGCCTACTTTATCTGCAATGGCTCTAAATCGCTTGTAATCTATCTCACGAGAATAGGCAGAAGCACCAGCAATAATCATTTTAGGTTGTTCTTTTATTGCAATGGCTTCAATTTTATCATAATCAAGCATTCCGGTTTCTTTCTCTACACCATAAAATACTGGATTGTATAACCTGCCACTAAAATTTACGGGGCTACCATGTGTTAGATGACCACCATGAGATAAATCAAAACCTAAAAAAGTATCTCCAGGTTTTAAACAAGCATGAAAAACAGCTGTATTAGCCTGAGACCCACTATGAGGCTGCACATTTGCATATGCTGCGCCAAATAAAGCCTTGGCTCTATCAATGGCTATTTGTTCTACCTCATCAACAATCTCACAACCACCATAATAGCGTTTTCCGGGATAACCCTCTGCATATTTATTAGTGAGTACAGATCCTGCGGCATCCATAACTTGTTGGCTGGCAAAATTCTCTGATGCAATAAGCTCCAAACCATCTAACTGACGCTGGTGCTCTGCCTGGATTAATTCAAATATTTGTTCGTCTCTTTTCATAATAATAAGTGTAATGCTATGTGTTTTTTAAATCATCAGAAATGGCACTATTGAAACCTAAAATAGCATCAATAATTCAAACTATTTCCGAAGAAAAAAAACAGTAAAACTATCTTTGTGTTAATTAAACATCAAAAATAGTAAAAGCAATCGTTACCTATTCTTAAAATTATATATTTGATGTAGATTTTACTAACAGAAATTAACAACTATGCCTTTAACTGCAAACGAACCCTCAAGAGTTTCATGGATTGATGTTCCACAGAACAGTGATTTTCCTATTCAAAACATCCCATTTGGTGTGTTTTTAACACGTGATGACATCATCACAATTGGCACCCGTATTGGTGATACCGCCATAGATTTAGGTGCTTTACACCAACTTGGATACTTTAAAGGAATTGACCTTACAGAAGATATTTTCCTTCAAGATAGTTTAAATGATTTTATTGCAGATGGACGCAAAACATGGCGACTAGTAAGAAATCGTATCAGTGATATTTTCTTGAAAAGCAACCAAGAATTACAAACAAATAGAGCCCATTGTGACAAAATATTATTTGCTCTTGATCAAATTGAAATGCAGCTACCTGTAGATGTTGGAGATTATACAGATTTTTACGCAAGTAAAGAACACGCAACCAATGTTGGAAGTTTGTTTAGAGACCCAGAAAATGCATTACTACCAAATTGGCTTCACATTCCTATTGGATACCACGGTAGAAGTTCATCTATAATTCCCTCTGGCACACCTGTAAGAAGACCTTATGGGCAAACCAGACCTGGAGAAGACGGTGTTCCAGGATTTGGGCCAAGTAAATTACTAGACTTTGAACTAGAAATGGCATTTATAACCACAGATGCAAATGATTTAGGCAAAAGAGTGCCAATTAAAGAAGCAGAAGATTACATCTTTGGTTTGGTACAATTTAATGACTGGAGCGCCAGAGATATTCAGGCATGGGAGTATGTGCCTCTTGGACCTTTTTTAGGTAAAAGTTTTGCCTCTACGATTTCTCCATGGATTGTAACTCTTGACGCATTAGAACCATTTAGAACCCATGGTCCTAAACAAGAACCGATGCCACTACCCTATTTACAACAAAGAGGCCCTATGAATTTTGACATCAATCTTGAAGCGTCCATAGCGCCAAAAGATGGATCTCCAACACTTGTCTGTAAATCAAACTTTAAGTACATGTACTGGTCTATGGCCCAGCAATTAACGCATCATACTGTAAACGGCTGTAACCTGCGCAGCGGAGATATGATGGGTAGCGGAACCATCTCTGGACCTACCAAAGACAGTTATGGATCTATGCTGGAGCTAACCTGGAAGGGTCAAAACCCACTTACACTCAATGATGGTAGCCAACGTAAATTTATTAATGACGGAGACACCGTTAAAATGACAGCCTATTGCCAGAAAGATGGTCTTAGAATTGGTTTTGGAACTTGTGATGGTGAAGTTTTACCAGCACTGGCATAATAGAATAAATTATTAATCAAAAAAGGTATCTTTAATAAAAAAACATACAATTATGAAAAATTTATATACCCTACTCATAGCTGCATTATTATGTGTAACAGCTCAGGCTCAAGACACTTTTTCTATTATAGCCGTTGATCCTGCCACAGGTGATATTGGATCTGCAGGAGCATCCTGCGTTGATGGCGCTGCAAATTTTGGAGGTATTATAGACATTATCACCAAGATTATACCTGGCCGTGGTGGTGTAAATAGCCAAGCCTATGTTTGTATACCAAACTCCAACTTAAATAATGCCATTACCCAAATGGAAAATGGCGCAAGCCCAGATGAAATTATAGCCTACTTATTAGACAATGATTCTTGTAATTCTCAAAATTTTAATCCTGCTTTTAGACAATATGGAATTGCAGATTTTAACACCTCGGGCCAGGCAAGAACTGCAGGTTTTACCGGAGATTCTACAGATGATTACAAAGAAGACATCCAAGGGCCAACCTATAGTGTGCAAGGAAACATTTTATTAAACCAGACAGTATTAAATAATATGCAAAACAACTTTAACACTGCCAGCGGAACACTCGCAGATAAGTTAATGGCAGCCATGCAAGGCGCTAATTTTGCAGGAGCAGATTCTCGTTGTTTGGCAAGGGGCACCTCCTCTACCTCTGCATATTTATTGGTGTATAAAGCAGATGATGATATAGACAACCCTTTTTTACGTTTAAACATAGAAGAAATGCCATTTGGTGAAGAACCTATAGATTCTTTGCAAATATTATACAATCAATTTCTAGGAGCCAATGACCTTGCTTTACAAGACAAACTAAAGCTTTACCCTAACCCTGTAGCTAAGCAGTTCACCCTAAAATATGAACCGGGAGTACTGATCAAAAATCTTAGCATTAGTGACATGCAAGGAAAAATAATACTCCAGCCAAAAATAGAAGCTTTACATCAAGGAGCGATTACTATTTCTACTTCTAGTTTAATAAAAGGTATTTACTTTTTGCAGGTAGCTACTGTTAAGGGAACCCAAACAATAAAGTTTATTAAACAATAAACCTTGTAGAACATCTCAATAAAAAAGGTGCCCTTAAATAGGCACCTTTTTTTAATTGAATTTTGTTTAATAATTGGGTTATTTCTGGGTAGAGAGTTGCTGCTGTTGCCAATTGGAAATACCGCCTTGAAGATCAAATATTTTAGTAAAACCAAGGGCTTTTAATATTTTAGATGCTTTTGCACTCCTGCCTCCTTTTTTACAATACACATACACAGGTTTGTCTTTATCAAGATGTGCTACTTTTTGTTTAAAATCTGTATCTGTAACACAAATGTTTTGTGCATCTTTAAGATGGCTTACTGCAAACTCATCTTTGGTCCTAACATCTACTAGTTGCGCACTAGGGTCTTTTAAAAGCACTTCATACATAGCTTTAGGGGCTATAACCTCTATAGCTTGAGATGCTACTGTAGTTTCATTTTTTTGTGCATTTTTACAAGACACACTTGCTAGAGTTATCACTGTAGCAAAAATTAAAGTGATGTATTTTTTCATTTTTTAAATCGTTTTTTCTCCTTGCCACTCCATAAAGCCGCCCATAAGATTGTACGCCTTTTCAAAACCAATAGAGTTCATGATCATACAAGCTTGACCGCTTCTGCCACCAGATCTGCAATACACATAATAACTTTTTGTTTTATCAAAATCTTTGGCTCCTTCCATAAAGGCTCCGGCGTTCATTATATCTAGGTGCTTGGCGCCCGGAATGTGCCCCTGTTGCACCTCTTCTAGGGTTCTTACATCTAGAAGTATCGCATCAGGATCTGAGGATAGTTGCTCTGCCCATGCTCTTTGAGTTAAATCATACATTTGAGTAGTAATTTTTTTTTTTAAAAATAATAATTACCTAGTACATAAACGCCAAAAAAACCAAAAGGTTACACAGATAAAAAAATGGCACAAAAAAAGATATTAAAATATACAGTATATTGAAATTTTAATAGCCATTTCAATCAATATTTCTTTGCTATCTTTGAAGTAACAAAGGGTAAAAGTGGTGTAGTTTGTGCCTTTTTTAGGAAACAAAAATGTAAAAGATGAATATAGTAGTAATAGATAACTATGATAGTTTTGTTTACAATCTAGTTCATTACCTAGAAGACCTAGATTGCAAGGTAACGGTTGTTAGAAACGATAGGTTTGATATTGAAAGTTTATCATTTTATGATAAAATACTACTATCTCCAGGTCCAGGTATTCCATCACAGGCAGGTCTTTTAAAACAAGTTATCACAACCTATGCAGGGAAAAAACCTATTTTTGGTGTGTGTCTAGGGCTACAGGCCATTGCAGAGGTGTTTGGAGGCACATTAAGCAACCTTCCTGAGGTATTTCATGGCGTAGCTACAAAAGCGCATGTTATTGTTAAAGATGCCCCTTTATTTAAAAACCTAGGCCCAGATATAGAAATTGGCAGATACCATAGTTGGGTTGTAAACCAAAATGATTTTCCCCAAAGCCTTGAAATTACCGCTGTAGACACAACAGGACAAATCATGTCTCTAAGACATAGAGAACTTGATATAAGAGCCGTGCAGTTTCATCCAGAGAGTGTACTTACACCCCAGGGAAAACAGATGATCCAAAATTGGGTGGCAATGTAAGTGGTGGTTATTTACAAAAAATAAATTATACCCAACTACCGAATAAAAACAGGGGCATGTTCCTTAGTAGTTTCTTGCTGGCTAAATCTATAGCCATCATAATCAAAGCCTTTTATATCATCCAGTGTTTGAGCGTTGGTATTTATAACATAGCGGGTCATACTACCTCTTGCTTTTTTAGCAAAAAAGGAAATGATTTTAAGTTTACCGTTTTTTAAATCTTTAAATACCGGAGAAATCACAGTACCCTTTATGTTTTTTGGCTGGAGTACTTTAAAGTACTCTGCGCTTGCAAGATTTAAAAATAATTCTCCTTCTTTTAGTTCTGCGTTAATAGCATCAGTAACGGTTGTTCCCCAAAATTCGTATAAATTTTTAGCCTTGTTAACACTCATGGTAGTTCCCATTTCTAGTCTATAGGGTTGCATAAGATCTAGAGGGCGCAAAACACCATACATGCCAGATAAAATACGTAATGTGTCATTAAGAAGATCAATTTTAGGCTCCTCAAGGCTATAAGCGTCTAAACCTGTATAGACATCTCCTGCAAAGGCAAATACTGCTGGTCTTGCATTTTGAGGGGTAAAAGGGGTACTAAAGTCTTTATAACGGAGGTAGTTTAAATCAGCTAGCTTGTCACTAATATGCATTAAATCGCTGATAGCCTTTTTAGATTTGCTTTCTAACTTTTTATTTAACTGTGCAGCTTGGTCCAAAAAAAGTGGCTGAGTTACTCTTTTGGTTGGGAGCTTAGATTCAAAATCTAGAGATTTGGCTGGAGATACAACAATTTTCATACAAGTAATATTTTCTATAAGAATAATAAATATAGGTTATAATTCGCAAACAAACTCAATTTTTATAATGCTTTGCAGATATTTTACAATAAACTAAAAACCTAAATTAGACCCCTTTTAGTCCATAACTTTTGATTTGGCTATTTTTAGACAATCGGGGGTTGTATCACAAAACTACTTAAAAGCTACGATAACACGACCCCTAAAAAATATATAATTTTTATACCAAACCAGTTTATCAAAACTTTCTGTAATGGCTTGTTTTGGGTTATTGGTTTTTAACAGCATTGCAGATACTTCACGTATTTCTTTGCTTACCTTGTTAGTGCTTCCTTTAGGTCTTCCAGTACTGTGGTTGTGTCCTTTTTCAAATGGCATCTTATAGTATTTTTATATTATTAAATAGTTCACATTTAAATAACGGTTTAAACACCCTTTTTTATAATACTGCATAAAAAAACCCCTACTAAATTAATAGTAAGGGTTAAATTAATAAATAATTAAATAACTAAAAAGCCCGAACAGCACGCACAAAGTAAGAGTAGATCTTATCGATGTAGTACTGATTACCATTGATGAAATTCTGTCCCCACGCGTTCCACCTTGAGTCCTCCGTAGAACTATAGTAGAAATAATCAGCAAAATTACCAACATTCCCCAGGCCCAAGACATTTCCTTGTCCTATGTTTTCATACATTAAATTTAATTCATCTTTTGAGGGTAAAAACCAATCGGTATATCCTCCCAATGTTAAATCTGCACAAATTCTTGCAGCTATTTCTGTTTCAGAACATCCACTAACGATTGCTGTTGTATTAGCAGCTCCAGTTCCTACAGCTGAACTTGTTCCGCCTATATACTCTGGGTAACAACCCCACGTTGCGATTATTTCTGAAGGAGCGGTAATTAAGCCTCCGCCATTTCCATCCAAGTAAAAAACAATACCACCTTGATGGGTATCTCCTATTGCAGGTGGGTCATTTACATCACCACCTATTGTATTTTTCCAACTGGATGTAAGTTTAATCTGAAGTTCCCCTTCACCAGATGCACAGTCCCTACAAAAAATAATTAGACCCTGAGATGGCGTAGTAATAGCATCCCGCTGGGCTGCTGTCATACGAGGTACAAGTAACCCCCCCGTAGTAGAAGTAATATCCAAAGCTGCAGAAGCATCTGGAGTTTCTATATTAATACCCACCTGAGCATACGTTGTTGCAGTTAGTAATACTGCTGCTAAAAGTGTGAATATGTTTTTCATTGGTTGATTATATTATTTTTTATTTCTATTTCTTCTTGTGCTCCTAAAACCACCACTGTTAGGAAACCCACCACCCTGGTCAGGAGGTGGAGATTGTGCTTGCGCCTTTTGAGGATTTAGCATAATCATAGTACCAAGGGCAGCAAAGGCTGCATAACTCCCCATCTTTTTTAATGCATCTTTTCTAGAAATATCCTTAGAATGTTGTTCTTTATTTTGTGACATAATTATATTTTTTTTCAAGTTGTAGATAGTACTACTCTACAATTATTTTTTTATTGAATACTTGATTTCCTGACCTTAGCTGCACAACATATAAACCACTTGCTAGGCCATCTGTAGAGATAGTCTGGGTTGTAGTTGTTGGGTTTAATGCTTTTTCTCGTACGGTCATACCAAGAATGTTGTATAGGCTAACATC
>Ga0209193_1001749_pt1 | contig 10798 bp, 12 predicted proteins | sample COGITO_mtgs_1003_FD_185515 | JGI IMG/M metagenome (GOLD analysis project Ga0209193, IMG submission 185515) | Pelagic marine microbial communities from North Sea - COGITO_mtgs_100330 (SPAdes) (version 2) | ecosystem: Environmental > Aquatic > Marine > Epipelagic ... | reverse complement strand
CAAAATATTTCAAACCCAAATAAGCAAAAAACGGCGATAAAAAAGGCGATTACTAATAAACATACGTGTTTTATGTATCGCCTTTTTTTTAACCTTAAAATCAATAAAAAGGCGATTGTTAATTAATTTACGTGTTTCCTATATATCTTTAAAAAACAATAAAAAGGCGATAAAAAAGGCGATTGGTAATTCATCATATCATAATTTTAGAAATATAAAAAAATGAATAACTATAATTGATATCACTAATAGAAAATGAAACTCCGTCAATGTCAAAGAGATGCTTTAGATGCTATGGAAGAATTCCAAGTAGGTACAATTAAGATGGCTACTGGTTCTGGAAAATCTTATGTTATTGTTGAAGATATCAATAATTCCAATTATAAAAAAACATTGATAGTATTTCCATTATTAGACATTTTACATGGATTTTATAAAGACTACTACAATGAATTATCTAAATATGCTGTAATTCATAGAGATTGTACTGATCATTCTGTAGGTGAATTGTTAACAACTAAAAACAATATTATATTAACTACTTATTCTTCATTAGAAAATTACAAAGACCAAGAGTTTGATTGTGTATTCTATGATGAATGCCATAGATTGAAACCTAAGTTAGATATTGACGCTACAATTAAATCGGAATCTAAATATTTATTCTCAGCAACACCAGAAAAAATTGATAAATACCCTGTGATTTATGAGTATTCTTATGAAGAACAATTAAAAAAAATAGGGATAGTGATTAAAAATAGAAAGATTAAAACAATTCCTAAATATTCATGTGTTTGTGGTTCAATAATTAAAGGTGGCACATCAAAAATCAATAGACATGAAAAAACAAAGAAACATAAAAAGTTCATGGAAACCCAGCAATCTAATCAAAATTAAAAAATGAATAATAAGATAATCAAATGACTTTTACAGAATTCACATTGTTATCCACCTATTTAATATTAATTACATATTTCTTAATAAAATTACGTAATTAAACATACATATAATGTTCTTCAGGTTTTATACTCTCATTATCACTTCTAATTCTGACAATCCTGTATTTACTTGACGTCATCTTGTTCCTACGATAACTGAATCTTTTTAGATAATATCCATGTATTTTTAAAATTTGTTTTAACAAGTTGATACAACCATGTTTATTGGAATTTAACTTGTTTATTGATGGTAATTCACATACTTTATAATAACACTTAATTGCAGGGGTGATTTTCTCAAATTCTGGTTTTAATTCCATAATTTGATGAAAGTATAAAAACTTACCATATTCAATTCCATTCATCCCGACAATTGATAAGACTTTCATTAATACTTCATTACGTTTTTTTGTTATGTAATCAGGACTTAGGTAATCCTCCATTATTACTATATATCTACAATTAAATGATGCAAATATTGACATAATGGAGAGATGTGGATAGACTGTCGTGTCCAAGGATTTTTAGTGCTAACCCGTTCTTTGTTAATGTGTTCGTAGGGTCTTTATATTGTTCTTCTAAATAAATAGCCCGTAGCATATGGGGATTCAATTTAATTCCATATGTCTTAGATAATCTAATAAATAAGTTTTGGATTTTACTAGAATATTTCTTTTGAATTTCTATATTCGTCAAACCCTTAGTATCGACTATTTTTCTAAATTTCTTGAAACCTTTTAAAAACATGTTTGTATCAATTGATATTGGTATTTTATAAGGTTTACTGTCGACACCTTTTTTAACTTGACCGGAAAATTTCACATTATTTGCTGATTTTCTAAAACTTCCACGGCTTAATATCTCCACAGTTCGTCTTCCAGATGCTAATAACAATGCTGGAAATAATTCATCAAAACTTTCACCTTGTATTCCGTCAAGAATTGATTCCAATATATCATGTCTAATTACAATCTTTTCTTGTTTCTCCTCTAATTTTTTCATATTATCATTAATAATTTTAGTAGTTTCTTGTTTATCCAATTTTAATTTCATAATTTCATCCGGGATTTGAACTGGATTTTTGTATTCTTTTCTCATCCTATCATGATATTCTTTTCCAGTTTCATCACCGATTTTTATGTTTTTTAAAAGCGTGTGTTTAAGTGTTGATAACTTTGCTGACCTTGTCCTAACATTTTTGTAATGCGTATTAAGGTAGTTTAATATAGGTCTTGCTTTAAAAGTTTCGATATTAAAACTTGAAACAACCCCTTGAATGTACTTGTCTGTCATTGTTATTATTATTTACTATTATTTTTTTATATTGATGTTAAATTCTGAAAACATTGGGTTCAATCCCCCAAATCAAATAAATTAATTTATCCATAATTTTTTCAAAACAATTTCGGTTATCTGTTTGTGTTGTTTGATCAATCATTATTTTTTAGGTATAAAAAATAAAAAATGATTAACATGTCTATATGTCTGAGATCACTACTTCAATGAGTGCCGGTTAATTACCTTAGTTTATCGTAAATACTCCTGTGATATTAAAACCATTAATCACGATTACCGTATCAGGTTTCATCAACCTATTATTAATTAACAATATTTTTTAAATTTTTTTATTATTTACATAATTGAATTACGACGTGACGTAGTTGGTGATGTAATCTGTGTACGTCGCTTGGCTAATGCCTGTTTAAATTCAGGTGTTTGTAATACATTAATTCCAGATACTGCTGGTGGAATTCTCATAGGTTCATGGCGATTGTCGCGATTGATTGCTACATTATTTACATCAGTTTTCTTTTGTTCGTTATGACGTAATTGTAATAATGGTTGATTATTTACTGGTTTCTTGACAGCATTTGCGTAAGCATTATGGGAGATATTCTTAACTTCATCAACATTAATATTGGGTAATTTGATTTTCTTAGGGGTATTGGAAATTGTTGATGATTTCCTATCACTCATTGTATATGGATGTGATGTATTGGTAATTTCAAATTGATTAGGGATGACATCAATTTTCTTCATAGTATCGAACTGAACAGTAGATTCTTCTAAATCTAAATTACGTGTGTTGAATGAGTTAAAATCAGGTCTACTTCTTGATAATAATTCTGATGTATGTGCCCGTTTTTTTAGATCTTGTAGGGCACCAAGTCTCAATTCACTATCAACATTTAATAAAGTCCTTTCCTCCGCTGTCTGAAACATTGGTTCGCGATACTGGAAATTTTCCCTTAATCGAATATTACTTAATTGATGAAGAGCGGTAGTACCTCTGCGATTGTTTAAGGAATTCACGGCATCGTTATATAAATCGTTGGAATTTGTTGGTGCACTTTGATTCATTATTAAAATAAGTATATATTTAATTTTTTTATAAATGATTAAATATATTTGTAATTTATTTAGAAAGTCATTAGTGCTTGATTTGGAGAAAGAACGCTAAAGGTTGCATCGTAAGCGACGAAACAATCGATTTGTGTGTTGGCAACACCATTGTAAGTTGCCTTTAATACAAGGGCGTTTGAGGTGTCTACACCAGTGTGGCTCCCAGCCCGTAAGAGGTTCTGTTTGTACATGAAAAGTGGGCAGGTGTTGTCGTTGGCATCTGCAGCGGTATAACGGGTACGTGTGATTTGAGAACCAACAGAAACATCGTTATGTTCGTTGTTAGCCTTAAGCATTTCAAAGTAAACTTGTTCGGGGTCAGAGAATGGGATAGTTGGGTACCTATCACTTGAATTTTGTAATTGAAGGGATGATAAGCCTGCAAGGTATTGGAATTTCTCTACCCATTTGTTTCCAAGTGTGTTTTCATCAGTGCTTAAACGCCAAACAGCGGTAATATCACGTGCGGAAGCAACCTTGTAGTTGATATTAATACTATCACTTGCGTTTGCGAATGTGTTAGATGTGTGGTATACCTGTGGGACGTGGTAGACTAACTTACCGCTCTTTGCGACTTGGAAAAGTTTGTCAATATGTGATGATTCAAGAGGAATCATATGGGCTCGGAAAACTGGGTTGGTAATCTTGTACTCTAAACCTGTGTTTCCTGACGAGAAAGCGTTGTTATCCTTTTCTAAGTAAACTTCCATTACAAGGGCTCCTGTGACTGGAAGATGTAAGGCGCGTACGTGTTTAAATAGGCTCATGTTAGGTGTTAAAACAACACGACGGCTGGTAGCCATATCGAGTTTGCTGGCTTCGGCTTGTCCGAGGTTGTCGGAAATATCAGTCCATTGCTTGCTGGCGGATTCAGCACCCATAGATTGGCAAGATTCAATAGCGTATTGAAGGTTGTATTGATCACGGTCTTCGATGACTACACCATTCTTGGTAAGAACACGAATACGGTTGATAAGGGAATGTGCGGAACCGTCAAGTACACCTGTGGTACCTGCAGATAAAACACAGTCAAATTCAAGGGCTGAATCGGCAAGAATTAAAGCCTCGTGGGATGAGGCAATGTCAAAACGAATTACTTTGTTAGCACCTGAAAGGTCATAACCGTAATTTCCAGAATCACGGGCGCTGATTTCTACAACTGCGTTCTTATCAGCATGGAGACGGTCGGAAACGACAATCTGGGTATCAGGAACTAAACGGGGATCGGCTTGATGTTGTACGTCAAAGTTTGGCATAGGTTATTATATAAAAATATAATAATTTATGAAATATATTTTTTGTATATTTTAGAAACCTATGTGTGGTAATGTACTTTCACTACGTTCGGTGTCTCTTGGTGATACTTTAAGTGTTAATGACCAATTAAGTCCGTTAAGATCCATTTGGTTATCAAATTCATCAAATAAAGTAAATCGTACTCGTTGTATCTTATCACTTGTAAAATGAACTTGAGCGTTATTGTTTTGATAAAAGATTGTAGAGAATACTTCAGAATTAGGATAGACACGTAGTAAAACATCCCTGTTAAGATTAGAGTTATTCTCAGAATGAATGGGTAAGTCTGTTCGAACTTCTATATATTGGGAACCAGACACATCTATAACATTTGAGGATGTTAATGAACCACTTGATGAACTATTGGTAGATGATTTGTCAAAACCTAAATATTTATAATTTTGAGTATCAGTAATAATCTGGAACTCTGAGGCATCACCTGTAGAGTATGTGAATTTTCCGGAATTACTATCGAATGAAACTGTATATGTTGGAACTAAAACTGCGTTTAATTGGGTTTGGAGTTCAGTAGAAAGTTCACTGCCAGTATAATTCCCTTGTGTTAATGTGATTGTGTCAACACCGGTGGGACCTGCAAGTAAGGTATTGTTATTACCATTAACTACATAATAACTATAAGGAATTGCGAGCGATTCAACTGAAATATTCTTGTCAACATTTTCTAAATGGTCTTGGATAAATACCGAGAAATCTTCAATGCTACCTGAAATTCTATCAGCAGAGTTAATATAAATATAACTTTATATTATTATATTTTTCATTTCTTATAATAAATGAATAGAAATTCAAAAACCCATATTATAGATAATCTACAAAGAAAGTTGGTTTATGGCCCACCAAATGAAATTATAACATCATTAAATCCAAATGGTATTTCACCATTTACAAGTTTACGTGTAATTAGTTCAAATGAAGATATTGGCTTAACATTTGAAGATTTGAATAATACTGGAAACGATTTTAATTTTGATACTGCAGGTGATACATTATCTATTCAATCAACTGATATTGGTGATGCACTTGGTTCAACTGGTATTCAGAGTATATTATTACAGGGTTTAGATACAAGTTGGGATATAGTTAACGAGATAGTATCATTAAATGGTACAACATCTGTTTTAACGTCTAATACTTTTTTAAGGTTAAATGGGATGATAATTGTTGGTGCTGGGAGTAATAAATTTGCAATTGGTGATGTAACAATTACCGGTGATAGTTTCACTTGGGGGAAAATAGAGGCGGGGACTAATTTATCTAATAATTTAGGTAGATTTAGTGTAGCTCGTGCACATAGTTTAACTTTTGAAAATTTTGGTTGGACAAGTAGTGCTTCAGGAGATTTTGTTTTAAGTGGTTATTTCAAAACACCAACATTAGCAGAACAAGAATCCGGGCGATTTTATGTCCACACAAATTCTGAAGTTATCAAGGGAGCTCCTAATACTGCTACCGAAATGACGGATTTCTGGTGGAAAGTTAAGCGTGAATCAGGTGGTGGAGGTGGTCTTAAGCTCAGCGGGTTTTTCACAGGATGGTTATCTAAAAATAATGATTTAACTAATTATTATAAAATTTAAAACAAAACAAAATAAATAATAATAACAATTCCAAAAAACCTTATTGAATAATCATTAGAATATATATAGAACCTGTAAATACTTATGAAAAATACGATAAAAATAACATATCATCTATGATATTTTTATTATAAAACAAAACAATTTTTAGGAAATAGAATTATAAATTTTTATTCTTCATAAAGTATCTTCTCGAAATTCTTTAAAAATCGGTCTTTTACGGTGTCAATCGTTAGGAAATTATATTTTTCCTTGGTGGCTAACTCGTAAATCTCACTGAATTCATCCTCTGTTAAACATCGTTGACTTTCCTTAGCCATAATCTCGTATTCTTTCTTATTGTAAATACGGTATATCATAGTATATAAACTCATACGACGAATAGAAGCGGGGATAAGGGTGTATTGTTGCGACGTGACGATAATGGATATATTATAATGCCTTCCTTGACTAAACAGTTTTTGCATGACACCTCGTCTTGAATTAAAGACATTATCGGTAATAAAGTCATCAAAAATAAGTAATAAATGTGGTGGTTTCTGTTTACTCTCCAACATACTTTTTTGAAAGTTTAATAGAATTTCTACAATATTCTCTCCATCGTCATCATATAAACTATCATATTTATGTGCTTTTTTTAGTTTATTAAAAGTATTACTTGGCGATGATTGAAAGATAAAAATGTTTTGTTCTTTTATTACTTTCTTTAAAAATTTAATTAAATTAAGAATCATATTGGATTTTCCAGAATTACTCTTACCCATTACCACAGAGTAAAAAGGGATTGTCGGGAGATTCTTATGAATGATTTTTTTATTTGATTTTGAAGATAAATCTTTAATTCTTAAATCCATAATATTATTATATATACATATAATAACAATATGGTTAAGTTTCAACTTGGAAAAAGAATTGATAGATTTTTAATTAATCAAATAGGTGTTAACGAAGTACATTTATATTCATCATCCGCTCTTGGTTCTGTAAAGGCAGGTCTCGATGCTACTAAAATTATTGGAAAAGGTGGTGATAGATTAATTGAAATCTCCGAGGCTATTTCCTCTAAAGCACCTATCACTTCTAGTGCCCTTGCAAATGCCGGGTCTATATTAAAATTAAGTGAACTACCACCACAGTTTATTCAAAATATACTACCAGAAACACAAGAGGAAGTTGCGGAACGTCGACGTGAAGAAATGTGGAAACGTCGTCAGGAGGCTAGTGAATTCTTAGCAAAACAACCGGGATTTCAAATGGAAACCAAATCTCAGACTTTCCGTGGTGCTAATATAGGTAAACGTACCTCAACTATTTAAGAAAAAAAGATTATAAAATATTATTAACCAATAATAAATGAAAGTACTTGATTTGTTTTCAGGAACCAAATCAGTTGACAAAGCCATTCTTGAACTTTACCCAGATGCTACGATAATATCAGTGGATTTTTGTAAAAAAAATAACCCTACTCACTGTGTAGATATTTTAGAATTTGATTATAAACAATACGACCATTTTGATGTTATTTGGGCAAGTCCAAATTGTAAAGAATATTCTAGGGCTAAGGCAACAGGTGTTAGAAATTTGGAATTTGCTGATAGTCTTGTTAAAAAATCATTAGAAATTATTGATTACTTCAAACCTAAGTATTGGTTCATAGAAAATCCTTGGACTGGTTTATTAAAAACCAGAGAATTTATGAAAGAACTTGAATATTACCGGGTAGATTACTGTTGTTACCGAAAAGGTTCACAAAAACCAACTGCAATATGGACTAATTTAAAAGAATTTCAACCAAAGAAATGTGTAAGAAAAGAATGCAAATCAATTGTTAATTATGTAGGAAGAGATAATAAATCACATAATAAACATTTGGGTTGTATTGGTAAAAATAGTGATCATTATGATATGAAAAAGGCTGGTTTTGAACCACCCAAGGATACATATGAAAATAGAATAAGAGTTCCACATAAACTACTATTGGATTTATTTAATTCTTTATAATAAATGATTAAAACAATGAAATCCAAGACCCAGACTTTCCGTGGTGCTAATATAGGTAAACGTACCTCAACTATTTAAATTTTAAACGATAATTGTAAATAATGAATGATTATGATCTAATATTATTAGTACATAAGGAATTGCTCGATAACCAAAAAAATAAACAAAAAATTGCCAAAAAAACCAAAGAATATCGTGAAAATAATAAACAAAAAATTGCCGAGAAAGACAAGGTAAAAACCCCATGTGAATGTGGAAAAATGTTAAACAAAAGTAGTTTAACAAGACATAAACGAAAATCGTGTCCGTTAAAACCCTAATAAACTACTCGTGTTTTTTAATATAGATTTACTATCCATATATCTATATTAAAAATCACCATTTTCTATTCCAACAATCCTATCAATAGACATTCAATTCAATAAAATTTTTACAGACTTTCTATCCTTCATTTCAATAAAATCAAGGTTTTTTCTATAACACAACAATTATTTATAGAAAAATTTTAAGGAATTTTCTGTGCGATAGAATATTAATCTATTAAATTTTTAAATATTTCTATAATGTAATACAATATGGAACATAAATCAAGTCTGTATCATAAGCCCTTATTTAACTCACGTAATTTAACCGTAGATGAATTGATCGTGAATGGGAATACTACAAATACCGGAGATTTAACCGTATCTGGTGTTATATCTATTAGTGATGGTGTTGTAGGAGAACCCGCACTTAATTTCATATCCAATCCAACAACTGGTTTATACACCACGAATTCTAATTGGGATTTAAATTTATCTATATCTGGTACAAAAATCGTAGAACAAACACCACAAGAACATCATTTTTATAACACGCTTGGAGGTGTTGGTACGATTATTTCAACGATTGGAGGTCAAGATGATGGAGATAGTAAATTAAGGCTTGTTGCAAATACAACAGAAACATATGGTATTGAACTTGGTGCTTTTTATAATATAAATTCTATTCTTTTCAGAGAATTTGATATGAGATTATCTTCTGAAGATGATAAAGATTTATTAATTCAACACTTAGGAGGAAATGTATCAATTGGTATTACTAGTGGTAATCCAACACAAAAACTAGATGTAAACGGTGATGCTCTTATTCGGGGTGGTGATTTATACCTTGTTGATACAAATGAAGCAATTACAAGTAATGGAACTGATATGTATTTTACAGTAGGAGGTTCTGAAACTGTTCGGTTTGAAGCTGGTGGTAATGTAGGTATTGGAACTACTGCTCCAACAGAACGTCTCCATGTAAATGGTGATGCTTTAGTTGATGATACATTAACATTAACTGAGGATATTACCAGTAATTTAATTGCTCATTATGATTTTGTAGAAGGTTCTGGTACAACTTTACATGATAATGTTGGAGGGAATGATGCTACAATAACAGGTTACAATTGGGTTGAAGTTCCTGCAACAGATAATATTAAAACACATTATTATCTTGATGACCAAGCAGAAGGAACAACTGCTAATATTCTACCGGGTACAACTGTTTCTAATTCTACTAATTTAACTGTTAGTATGTGGGCATATCATCAGTCTGGTTATATTGTGAATGATTATCTTTTAGGAGCGAATACTGGTTCACCATGGGCTGGTCATATATTAATAAATAGTGGAAATATTCAATTTTTTGATGGTGTTTCATCTAAAACTATATGTTCTGAACCAAGTCTTAATACGTGGCATCATTGGGGAATTGTAATGAGTGGTATTACCATAGCCGTATATATAGATGGTACATTATGTGGAACAAGAAATGATTTCTTTGATAATAATGTATATCCTTTACGGTATATTGGTTCAGCTGCAGGAGGTGCCCAGCATTTTGTTGGTAGACTTACCGATATTAGGATTTTTGAAAGAGAGTTTAATGCCGATGAAGTAAGTGATTTATATCAGGATTATCTTGCTACTGGTAAGGTTAAAATTATGAATGGTAATATAGGTATCGGGACATCAAATCCTGTTAGTGAATTAGATGTTCGTGGCAATACAAAAATTACAAATGATAATGCTTTGGCTTTACGTGTTCAAAAAGATGATGGTACTGATGTTCTAGTAGTAGATACAATTGATGAAAATATAGGTATTGGAACTAATAATCCAACAAAAAAACTTGATGTAAACGGTGATGCTTTAATCCAGGGTGTTATTTCTCTAGCTGATGGTGTTGTAGGAGAACCCGCACTTAATTTTATATCTAATCCAACCACAGGATACTACACAACAAATAGTAATTGGGATTTAAATTTATCTATATCTGGTACAAAAATCGTAGAACAAACACCACAGGAACATCATTTTTATAATACGCTTGGAGGTATTGGTACGATTATCTCAACAATCGGTGGACAGGACGACGGAGATTCTAAATTAAGACTCGTAGCAAATACTACAGAAACATATGGTATTGAACTTGGTGCTTTTTATAATATAAATTCTATTCTTTTCAGAGAATTTGATATGAGATTATCTTCTGAAGATGATAAAGATTTATTAATTCAACACTTAGGAGGAAATG
>Ga0209193_1001741_pt1 | contig 10842 bp, 10 predicted proteins | sample COGITO_mtgs_1003_FD_185515 | JGI IMG/M metagenome (GOLD analysis project Ga0209193, IMG submission 185515) | Pelagic marine microbial communities from North Sea - COGITO_mtgs_100330 (SPAdes) (version 2) | ecosystem: Environmental > Aquatic > Marine > Epipelagic ... | reverse complement strand
CAGCCCGAAGATGGGGCTAATGTTTTAAGGGTTGATCTTTTTGTAATATGGCCAGTGGTACTTACCTTGGTTGGCGTATCTTTATTTAGGATACTTGAAAATAGAAAATAAAAAACAGGCTACACCAAGTGTAGCCTGTTTTTTAGTACAAGAAAGTTAAAAAATTAATTTTCTTCTTGCACCTCTTCTTTAGCACTCTCGACAGCCTCTACAGCTGCTTCATCTGTAGTTTCTACTGCTTCTACAACTGAGTCTGTAACGACCTCAACCGCTTCAACCGCTTCAACTGCTTTTTCTTCTACAGTTTCAACTGCTTCTTTAGTTTTGTCTGTAGTTTCTCTACAAGATGTTACAGAAACTATTAATGCTAGTGCAGCAAATGTTGTGATTACTTTTTTCATGATATTGTTTTTTTAGTTTAAAGGTAAAAATACTGTAATATTTAATAATACAAGTTTTTAGTAGCGTTATTTTCAATTAGTTGTATAAACTTCATGTTTTGAGAAGTACCTACTATGGAAATATTCCTTTTAAGCGGAATATTTCCGAATAAAATATTGGATATATTCCAAAAAAACGTATATTTGAATATGGACGCAAAATTATCTATCGAAGCCAGACGTTTTAAAAAAGTACGTGAAGAACTAAATCATACCCAGCAATACTTTGCTGAAATTCTAGGTATTGGTGCTACCACAGCAGATATAGAAAGAGGTAAGACCAAATTATCTGGAAAAGTAGTTATGGAGCTCTTACGTCAATTTAATATAAATCCTTTGTGGTTGTTTGGAGAAAGCTATAACAAAATTGTTAATATTAATGGAGGTGATGTAAGTCCTAAAGTAATCACCCTTGATGTAGATCAAAATGACACCATCGCTCTAGTAAATCAAAAAGCAGCAGCAGGGTATCCTCATAATGTTCAAGATGTAGAATGGTATGAAACCTTACCTGCATTTAATATACCCCTTCCCCAATACAGAAATGCAACTTATAGAGGCTTTCAAGTTGAGGGAGATAGCATGTTGCCAAACATAAGACCTAATGAATGGGTTCTTGGAAAGGCAGTACCTAGCATTACAGAGGCAAGTGATAGTAAAATTTATATTGTTGTGCTTCATGACTCTGTTTTGGTAAAAAAGTTGCAAAAAGTACCAAGCGCGCCAGATCGGGTTCGGTTAATTTCATTAAACCCAGAATACATTCCAATAGAAGTTGCTGTTAAAAATATTCAAGAGTTATGGCTTGTAAACAGTAAACTTACCTTTGGTATTGATGAGCCAAGTGAGAGCTCTTTACTTAGAGAATTGCAACAATCTATGGAAGAGTTGAAGGGGCAAATCAACAACCTAAATGCTTAGGATTTCTTTCTATGAGTTTTGAGCACCTTTACGCATTTCTTGCCGCCCTTGGGCAAAACAACTCCAAAGACTGGATGAACTCCAACCGAAAGCAATACCATAGAGTTCGAGACTTTTATATTGCTTGGTTAGATGCTATGAATCAAGAACTAGCCGCCATTGATTCAAACTATTTTGATACCCCCGGTAAAAAAGCCATTAACCGCATTAATAATAATTTGATGTTTCAGCCATCAAGGCCGGTGTATAAAAATCATTTTGGCGCTGGTTTAGACCAAATAAGCAAACAAGGAGATTTTTACATACACATTGGCGAGAAAGAGAACTTTATTGGTGGAGGATACTGGCATCCTAGTTCAAAGGTGTTAAAAAGTATAAGAGAGGCCATAGATTATAACGGCCAGGAGCTAAAAGCAATTTTAAATAAGGAGTCTTTTAAAAATACTTTTGGAGATTTATTGCCAGGGGAATCCTTAAAAAATGCCCCAAAGGGATACCCGCAGGAGCATCAGTACATCGATTTATTGAAAAGAAAGTCATTTGCCGTAGGAAAGACTTTTACAAAACAAGAGGTCCTAGCCGCAGATTTTAACCAAAGAGTAGTTGCTCTTTATTTGGAATTACTGCCTTTTAGAAGGTATTTAAATAATGCTGTAACGGTATAGCTAATTAACTACTCCCTTACTTTTTAAGATACGCTACAATCTTTTTTGCTGCTCCCGTATTGCTGTCTACAAAATGCCCGCAGATCATCCCTGTTTTATTTCTAAAACTAGAATCTTCAACCAATTTACTGAGTATGCTTTTGCACTCAGTGCTATTTTTAACAGAAAACAACCCAGCCAATGATCTTAATTTTATGGCTTCTGGGAATTTGCTATAATTTTTACCAATTACAATTGGTACCCCAAAAGTCGCAGGCTCTAGTATGTTGTGCAAGCCTTTTTCTCCAGCGGCACCTCCAACATATACAATATCAGCATAGCTGTATATTTTGGTCAGTAGGCCAATGGTATCAATAATAAAAACCTGCGCAGTTTCAATGTTCTCTATATTTCCTTTTGCGATAGTTTGAGAATATAAGGCGGTTTGTTTATGAATCTTTTTCCTAAGTGCTGAAATTTTAGCGGCATCTATAATATGAGGTGCAATGATAAACTTTACCTGCTCGGGTGCTTGGTTTATATACTCAAGTAACAGGTCTTGATCTTCTTCCCAAGTACTCCCGCATACAATACACAGGTTGTCTTTTTTGAAACGATCTATAAAATCTAAGGTGTTGTCCATTTCAATTTGACGAGAGACTCTGTCAAATCTGGTATCTCCACTAACACTTGTATTGTTTAAGCCTATGGCTGCTAATAACTCTTTTGAAGCTTGGTTTTGCAGGAAAAAGTGATCAAAGCTATCCAGTGCTTTGCGCATAAAACCTGCGTAGGGTTTAAAAAACACTTGATTTTCTCTAAATACTCCTGAAATTAGAAGAGTGCTAATTTCTTGCCGCTTCAACTCTACTAAATAGTTTGGCCAAAATTCGTATTTAACAAAAAACACAAGGGAAGGATGTACCTTGTCGATAAACTTTTCTGCGTTGCTTCTGGTATCCATTGGTAAGTATACAACTACATCTGCAAGAGGTGTATTTTTTTTATTCTCATAGCCTGAGGGTGAGAAGAAGCTCAAAACAATTTTGTGATCTGGATGCGTTGTTCTTAGAGATTCCATTATGGGAACTCCTTGTTCAAACTCACCTAGGGAGGCGCAGTGAAACCAAATCGTTTTGTCTTCTGGGGAAATACCACTGGCTATTATCTGGAAGGTTTGTTTTCTTCCCGCCATAAATAGTTTCAGTTTTTTGCTAAAAAGCTGCGCAATAGATAAAATACCTATTGTGATATAAAGCAGTATGTTGTAGAGTAAACTCATCTGTGTAAAAGTACAAAATTGAAGTTTTACAATATACGTGTGCTTTAGATATTAAATATCTTTAGCTCATTTACTCAAGTAGGGGAGTTGTATTGGTTTTAATATCATGCAATTTTGTATTTTTACAATGAGAAAATATCTGATTCGTCAAGGTTATTTGGTATGGAAGTTTCAGAGAACATTTAAATTAATTCTATAATACGAAGCATCGTGTATGAGAAAAATACAAATGGTTGATCTAAAGGGTCAATATGCCGCAATAAAAGAAAGAGTAAACGCATCCATACAGGAGGTTATAGACACCACAGCATTTATTAATGGACCACAGGTACAAGAGTTTCAGAAAGAATTAGAGGCATACCTTGGTGTAAAACATGTAATCCCTTGCGCTAATGGTACAGATGCACTGCAAGTAGCTATGATGGGTTTAAATTTGCAGCCTGGCGATGAAATTATTACTGCAGATTTTACCTTTGCAGCCACTGTTGAGGTTATTGCTTTATTAAAGCTTACTCCTGTTTTAGTAGATGTAGATCCTATTAATTTTAATATTGATATCGCGGCTATTGAAAAAGCAATAACATCAAAAACCAAAGCTATAATCCCTGTACATCTGTTTGGTTTGGCCGCTAATATGGATCAGGTGATGGCCCTTGCAAAAAAACACAACCTTTATGTAATTGAGGATAATGCTCAAGGTATTGGAGCTACTTACACCTCTAAAACAGGTCAGAAAAAGATGACCGGTGGCATTGGTCATGTTGGTTCTACTTCTTTTTTTCCTTCAAAAAACCTAGGTTGTTATGGAGATGGCGGAGCTATTTTTACTAATGATGATGATTTGGCCCATATAATAAGAGGGATTGTTAACCATGGTATGTACAAAAGATACCACCATGATGTTGTTGGAGTTAATTCAAGATTAGATTCTATACAAGCCGCGGTACTAAGAGCAAAATTGCCAAAGCTTGACCAGTACAATACAACACGAAGAAATACAGCTAGAAAATACACAAAAGCCTTTGCCGGTATCCAAAATATTATAACCCCAACGGGATTTTGTGATAGTTCCTTTTCTATTTGCGATACTTGTGATTGTCATGTGTTTCACCAATATACATTACAGGTTAAAAACATTGATAGAGATGCCTTGGTTGCTCATTTAAATGCCAACGACATCCCTTGTGGTGTATACTATCCAATACCGTTACATTTGCAAAAAGCATATGCAGATACTAGATATAAAGAGGCAGATTTTACCGTAACAAATAGACTTGTGAAAGAAGTTGTTTCTCTACCAATGCATACAGAGCTTGACGATGAGCAAGTTGCTTTTATTACCAAAACCCTGATTGATTTTGTCACAAAATAATTTTTGGTCAATTATACTTAAAAAAAAGAGACTGCTTTAAAGTAGTCTCTTTTTGTGTGTAGTTATTCTTAAATTTCTCCTTTTGATGTGGTTACGCTTCGGTCTATTTTACGCATCAAGCCTTGTAATACATTACCTGGGCCTATTTCGGTAAAATGTGATGCTCCGTCTGTGATCATGTTTTGCATACTTTGGGTCCATTTAACAGGAGCTGTAAGTTGTGCAATTAAGTTTTTTTGAATTTCTGTTGCCTCTGTAACGGCTGTTGAACTTACATTTTGATAAATTGGGCAGCCTGGTTTTGCAAAATGGGTAGCCTCTATAGCAGCGGCTAATTCTTCCCTTGCAGGCTCCATAAGTGGGCTATGAAAAGCCCCACCAACTGGCAGTAACAAAGCACGTCTTGCGCCAGCATCTTTTAGAGCCTCACAAGCATTATTTACAGCCTCTATCTCGCCACTAATAACCAATTGTCCCGGGCAGTTGTAGTTTGCAGCTACAACAATCCCAGATTGTAAGGCGCAAATATTTTCTACAATTTTATTTTCTAGACCCAGTACAGCGGCCATAGTAGAGGGTGCTGCCTCACATGCCTTTTGCATTGCCAGGGCTCTTTTGTACACCAATAGTAATCCATCTGTGAAGGCAAGTGTTTTATTGGCAACAAGTGCAGAGATTTCTCCCAAAGAATGACCAGCTACCATATCTGGTGCAAAATTAGCTCCCATAATCTCTGCAGTAATTGCTGAGTGCAAGAAAATTGCTGGCTGGGTTACTTTTGTCTGTTTAAGCTGCTCTGGGGTGCCTTCAAACATAATTTTAGTAATTTCATAGCCAAGAGTTTGGTTTGCCTTTTCAAAAAGCTCTTTTGCACGCGCAGACTTTTGGTACAGCTCAAGGCCCATTCCTGTATACTGAGCACCTTGTCCTGGAAATATATATGCTTTCATAGTCTGTTTTTTTTGTTAATTACTGCAAAAATAAGATTATTATTTTTTATGATATTTATATGCGATCCCAAGTCTCGTAGGTAAACCTGTATAGATGTTTCTCATCTGTTTCATGGGGTGTTTCTGAGGTTTTTTGCCAACGGCTTGTGTCAATTTCTGGAAAAAAAGTATCTGCTTCAAATCTCTGGTGTACTCTTGTGAGCTCTATTCTGTCTGCCACTTCCATAGATAGGTTATAGATCTCTCCTCCTCCAATAATAAATATAGTTTCCTGTGAAGCAGCTTTTAGTAAAGCCTGGTCTAAAGAATGCACCACGATGATGTTTTGTTCTTGATCTGGAGTAACTTTTGGAAGGTAGGTTCTATCTCTAGTGATAATTATATGTGTTCTGTTGGGCAGGGGTTTTGGAAAAGACTCAAAGGTCTTGCGTCCCATAATTATATAGTGTCCCGTTGTTAACTCCTTGAAGCGTTTAAAGTCATCAGGTAAGTGCCAAATTAAATCATTGTCTTTGCCAAGTTCATTGTTTTGCCCAGCGGCTGCTACTATTGTGATCATTTCTTTTATTAAGGGAGTGATAGAGGTTATACTCTATTTAAATTATTCCAAAAACAACGTACTATTAATGTACGTATCTACTGGTAAAAATACCTAATTTTAAATACCTATCCTATCTCTTTTTTTACAAGATTTAATCTTTCTTACATTATAATTTTATTTCAATATCACAGGCCTTGATTTGACTTTTGATATATAATTATCAATATATTTGCACTTAGGTTAAAATACACGTTACATATATGAAAATTCTAGTTACAGGTGGTTTAGGTTTTATTGGCTCTCATGTAGTGGTGAGATTACAAGAAGAAGGATTTGATGTTGTAATTATAGACAATTTATCAAATTCAGATATTAAAGTATTGGACGGTATTGTTGCCATTACGGGTATTACCCCAGCCTTTGAAAAGTTAGACCTAAGAGAAAAAGCTGCCGTTTCTGGTTTTTTCAAAAAGTATGATGATATTAAAGGAGTCATCCATTTTGCTGCATCTAAGGCCGTTGGAGAGAGTGTAGAGAATCCCTTATTATATTATGAGAACAACATTAGCACCCTGGTGTACTTATTGCAAGAATTACAGAAAAAAGAGCATGCTTCTTTTATTTTTAGTTCTTCTTGTACGGTTTATGGGCAAGCAGATCAGATGCCAATTACAGAAACAGCCGCTATAAAAAAAGCAGAATCTCCTTACGGAAACACCAAACAAATTGGTGAAGAAATCATACAAGATACCTGTAGGGTGAGCCCAAATATTAAAGCTACAGCACTTCGTTACTTTAACCCCATTGGTGCTCACCAAAGCGCGCTAATTGGAGAGCTGCCAATTGGAGTTCCTCAAAATTTGGTGCCCTATATAACTCAAACAGCAACTGGCCAACGAGCACAGTTATCTGTCTTTGGGGACGATTATCCAACTCCAGATGGCACGGCAATTAGAGATTATATTCATGTGGTAGATTTGGCACAGGCTCACGTTACAGCCCTAAAAAAATTACTAGAAAATGGTCAAGCAACTAACTTTGATTTTTACAATGTTGGCACAGGAAAGGGATCTTCTGTCTTAGAGGTTATTACTGCTTTTGAATCTGTTACAGGAAAAAAATTAAACTATAAAATTGTAGACAAGCGAGAGGGTGATGTTATACAGGCTTTTGCAGACACAACCAAGGCAAATAGCGTGCTGGGTTGGAAGGCTGAGCATACTTTAGAGCAGGCCTTGTTATCTGCCTGGAACTGGGAAGAAAAACAATAGGACAATAGATCTCGTTTTTTTTGTAGCTATCTTTGCCGTATGGAAAATACACCACACAAAGCAGGTTTTGTAAATATCATAGGAAATCCCAATGTGGGAAAGAGTACCCTTATGAACGCTTTTGTGGGAGAACGCTTATCTATTATTACCTCAAAGGCACAAACTACACGTCACAGAATTTTAGGGATTGTAAATGGAGATGATTTCCAGATGTTGCTAAGTGATACACCTGGTATCATAAAGCCGGCATATCAGCTGCAAGAAAGCATGATGGATTTTGTGAAATCTGCTTTTGACGATGCAGATGTCTTGTTGTATATCGTTGAACTTGGCGAGAAAGAATTAAAAGATGAAGCTTTTTTCAGTAAAATAACAAATAGTAAAATCCCTGTCTTATTGCTTATAAACAAGATAGATAAAGGGGACGAGATTTTACTAAAAGAGGCTATGGGCCTATGGCAAGAAAAAGTGCCTAATGCCGAGATTTTTGCAATCTCTGCCTTAGAAAACTTTGGAGTTACAGAGGTTTTTAAACGCATTATTGATTTACTGCCACAATCACCAGCATTTTATCCAAAAGATCAACTAACCGATAAGCCTGAACGTTTTTTTGTAAACGAGACCATTAGAGAGAAAATACTAATGCACTACAAAAAAGAAATCCCTTACAGCGTAGAGATAGAAACAGAAGAGTTCTTTGAGGACGAAGATATTATAAGAATTCGGGCTGTTATTATGGTAGAGCGTGATTCTCAAAAAGGTATCATCATTGGTCATAAAGGAGAGGCTATAAAGCGTATTGGAGTTGAGTCTAGAAAAGATTTAGAAAAGTTTTTTGGAAAACAAATTCACTTAGAAACCTATGTGAAGGTCAATAAAAACTGGCGCAATAACGATAGACAATTACGCAGGTTTGGCTATAATGGTTAGGGGTTTTAAAGAACAAAACACCAAAGAAATAAAGACTCAATACTTCCTGCCTAATATCAAATCTAAAAGAGTATTTTTGCAGACTAGAAAATTTCAGAAACTATGAGTATTGTTGCTATTGTAGGACGTCCAAACGTAGGGAAGTCTACATTTTTTAATAGATTAATACAACGCCGAGAGGCTATTGTAGATGCCGTAAGTGGTGTCACTAGAGATCGCCATTACGGAAAGAGTGACTGGAACGGTAAAGAGTTTTCGCTCATCGATACTGGAGGATATGTTGTTGGTAGTGATGATATCTTTGAGGCCGAAATCGATAAGCAAGTAGAGCTAGCCATTGATGAGGCAGATGCCATTATCTTTATGGTAGAGGTTGAAAGCGGTGTTACGGGCATGGATGAAGATGTAGCGCAACTTCTGAGAAAAAGTAAAAAACCAGTTTTTCTTGCTATAAATAAAGTAGATAACTCAAAAAGAGCCCAAGATGCTGTAGAGTTTTATTCATTAGGCTTTGAACGTTTTTACGCTATTTCTAGTATCAATGGTGGTGGAACAGGAGATTTACTAGACGATCTAGTAAAAGCACTTCCAGAGGCTGTTGAAGCTGATGAGCAAACCCTGCCAAGATTTGCTGTAGTGGGGCGTCCAAATGCAGGAAAGTCTTCTTTTATCAACTCCTTAATTGGTGAAGATAGATATATCGTTACCGATATTGCGGGTACCACAAGAGATAGCATAGATACTAGATACAAACGGTTTGGTTTTGAGTTTAACTTGGTGGATACTGCAGGTATTCGTAAAAAGAGTAAAGTAAAAGAAGATTTAGAATTTTATTCTGTAATGCGCAGTGTAAGAGCCATTGAGCATTGTGATGTTATTATACTAGTGTTTGATGCCTCCCGTGGTTTTGACGGACAGGTGCAAAACATCTTTTGGCTTGCCCATAGAAATAATAAAGGTGTTGTTATTTTGGCAAACAAGTGGGATTTAATAGAAAAAGACAATCAAAGCGCTAAAGATTTTGAAAAGTATATTAAAAAACAATGTGAGCCTTATACAGATGTGCCCATTGTCTTTATGTCTGTACTTAACAAGCAGCGTATTTATAAGGCCATAGAAACAGCCGTTGAGGTGTATGAAAACCGTACCAAGAAAATTAAAACAAGTATCTTAAATGATACGATGTTACCAATTATACAGCATACATCACCTCCTCAGTACAAAGGGAAGTATATCAAGATAAAGTACATAACTCAATTACCAACACCCTGGCCAAGTTTTGCATTTTTTGCCAACTTGCCACAATACGTAAAAGAGCCTTACAAACGCTTTTTAGAAAATCAATTACGTAAAGAGTTTGATTTTCACGGAGTGCCAGTCACTGTTTTTATAAGAAAGAAATAATTTATTTGGAAAGAAGTTTTCAATAAATCAAAAAATCCCCAACTACTAGTTGGGGATTTTTTAGTTAGAAGGTAGAAACCTCTTAGTCTTTCAGTAAGCTTCTTGAAATTACGATTTTTTGAATTTCACTAGTACCTTCATATATCTGAGTGATTTTAGCATCACGCATCATGCGTTCTACATGGTATTCTTTTACAAAACCGTTACCTCCATGGACTTGTACAGCCTCTACAGAAACTTCCATTGCAACTTTACTTGCCTTTAGTTTTGCCATAGCGCTAGAGGTATCATAGTTGTTACCGTTGTCTTTATCCCAAGCAGATTTGTAAACCAAATAACGTGCTGCTTCAATCTCAAGGTGCATGTCTGCCAGTTTAAATGCAATAGCTTGATGATTGCATATTTCTGTGCCAAATGATTTTCTTATTTTAGAATAATCACGAGCCAATTCAAAAGCTCCTGCAGCAATACCTAATGCTTGTGCCGCGATACCAATACGTCCACCAGATAGTGTCTTCATAGCAAATTTAAAACCAAATCCGTCTTCACCAATTCTATTTTCTTTTGGAACCTTTACATCATTAAAGTTTAGCGTGTGGGTGTCACTCCCTCTAATACCTAATTTATCTTCTTTAGGTCCTATTTCAAAACCATCCCATGTTTTTTCAACAATAAAAGCATTGATGCCTCTGTGTCCTTTTTCTTTGTCGGTTTGAGCAATAACTAGATAGTAATCTGCGCTGCCACCGTTTGTGATCCAGTTTTTTGTGCCATTTAAAATATAATGATCTCCTTTGTCTATGGCTGTGGTTTTTTGCGATGTAGCATCACTTCCTGCCTCTGGCTCACTTAAACAAAATGCTCCTAAGGCTTCTCCAGTAGCTAGCTTTGTTAGGTATTTTTGTTTTTGCTGTTCATTTCCATATTTTTCAATACCATAACAAACCAATGAATTATTTACAGAAACAATAACAGAACTTGAAGCATCTATCTTGCTTAATTCTTCTACAACAATGGCATAACTTAGGGTGTCCATACCGCCACCGCCGTATTTTGGGTCTACCATCATACCCATAAAGCCAAGCTG
>Ga0209193_1001729_pt1 | contig 10884 bp, 10 predicted proteins | sample COGITO_mtgs_1003_FD_185515 | JGI IMG/M metagenome (GOLD analysis project Ga0209193, IMG submission 185515) | Pelagic marine microbial communities from North Sea - COGITO_mtgs_100330 (SPAdes) (version 2) | ecosystem: Environmental > Aquatic > Marine > Epipelagic ... | reverse complement strand
AAACGTGTTTTAAAGCGATAATCGGCCCCAAGCCCCTCAAGCGCATAGAGCGCGGTAACAGCTTTCGTCACGCTCGCAGGCGGCTGGGGAATATCCGCGTCATGTTGGTCAAGGATCTCACCTGTTAGTGCATCAGCAACCACAATCCCGACATGCCCCGTCACCTCGGACGCAGCCACAACCTGCGCCAATGTCTGGCGCATCTCGGGTGTAATCCGATCCGCAGCAGAGGGCCGCGCCACGGGTCGCAACGACACCAGCGGCGCATCCGCCATCGCTGCACCACCCGCGCTCATCAGCATCGCCATTAGCGCCCTGCGAGAAACCATCTTACCCATTCCATTCACCATTTGACCGTATCGCCGTCGAGGACGCATCCGACATCGGTATATTCACAAAACACCATCTAGGTGCATCACCACGGCCTAAAACCTCGGAAGCGCGCCCCTGCAACATCGCCTCACGGTAAACACGCGCGGCCTTCGACAGGCGCGCCGAAATCCGATCATTCGGCCGTGCAAGAACGCCCACGGGCACGTTATCCATAATCCACCGCCAATCCTGCCAGCGATGGAACTGCGCCAGATTATCGGCACCCATCAACCACACGAACCGCACAGCAGGATAGCGCGCCTGCAAGGCTGCAACCGTCTCAGCCGTATAGCGCGTGCCAAGGCGGCTCTCAATGTCCGTCACCTCAACACGCGGATGCTGCATCACTTGCCGCGCCCGCGCCATACGGTCAGACAGCAGCGCAGGTCCGCGCTTTTTCAACGGGTTTGCAGGACTGACCAGCCACCAGACACGGTCCAGACCGAACCGCTTCAACGCTGTGCGCGTGATATGCACATGCCCCTCATGCGCAGGGTCAAACGACCCGCCGAGCAGGCCAACAACCTGCCCCGCCTTTGCAACCGGAAAGCCCTGCGTCACGTCCTAGCTGTCCAATTCTGCAGAAGCAGCCCAAAGATTGATTTGCTCCTCATCGGCATATTGATCAATCAGCGCAAGCTCATCAGCACTAAACGCAAGGTTATTAATCGCCCCCACGCAATCAAGAACCTGCGACGGCTTTGAGGCACCAATCAGCGCCGTCGTAATCCCACCGCCTCGCAACACCCAAGCAATCGCCATCTGTGCCAGCGTCTGCCCGCGCCCTTCGGCAATTTCATTCAGCTTGCGGATGTTCGCGACCGCATTCTCGGTTAGCATTGACGGGAACAATGACTTACCCTGCGACGCACGCGACCCCTCGGGAATACCACCCAGATACTTCTTGGTCAGCATCCCTTGGGCCAGCGGTGTAAAGGCAATCGAGCCCACGCCCAATTCCTGCAACGTCTCCTTCAACCCGTCACGCTCCACCCAGCGGTTGATCATGTTATAGCTTGGCTGATGGATCAAACAGGGCGTGCCCAGATCCTTCAAAATCGCCACAGCTTCCCGCGTCCGCTCGGTGTTATACGACGAAATCCCCGCATAAAGAGCGCGACCAGACCGCACGATATAATCGAGCGCGCCCATCGTTTCCTCCAAGGGTGTCTCAGGATCAAAACGGTGCGAATAGAAAATATCGACGTAATCAAGACCCATCCGCTTGAGCGACTGATCACAAGAGGCCACCAAATACTTGCGGCTGCCCCATTCGCCATATGGGCCCGCCCACATATCATAGCCAGCCTTGGAACTGATAATCAGCTCGTCACGATAGCCCTTGAAATCTTCCGCCAAAATCGACCCAAACGCATGTTCCGCCGAGCCTGCTGGCGGTCCATAGTTATTGGCCAAATCAAAATGCGTGATTCCATTGTCAAACGCCGTGCGGCAGATCGCCTGCTTGGTCTCATGCGGCGTATCATGGCCGAAATTATGCCATAGCCCTAAGGACACAGCAGGCAATTTCACCCCTGATTTTCCACAGCGGTTGTAAACCATGCGGTCATAGCGGTCGGCGGCAGGCACATAAGTCATGATAAGCTCCCTAAAATATTTGGGCTAAACGAACCACTTAGCGGGGCAACTGTCAAACCAAAGCAATGGACCAGTTTCCACGATTGCCCCTCGCGCCCCGCCCCGCTATCTAAGGGCAAATTCCTAAACCGAGCGGAGCGTCGCAAAATGGCCAGCAATCAATTCGTCTACTTTATGGACGGTGTTTCCAAAACCTACCCAGGTGGCAAGAAAGTCTTTGAAAACATCCGTCTGAACTTCTTGCCAGGTGTGAAAATCGGCGTCGTCGGTGTGAACGGTACGGGTAAATCAACCCTGATGCGGATCATGGCGGGCCAAGATAAGGACTTCGTTGGCGAAGCATGGGCGGCCGAGGGCGCACGCGTCGGCTATCTGCCACAGGAACCACACTTAGATGAAAAGCTAACTGTGCGCGAAAACGTGATGTTGGGCGTGGCCGATAAAAAGGCCATTCTAGATCGCTACAACGAGCTTGCGATGAACTACTCCGACGAGACCGCCGATGAGATGGCGAAACTTCAGGATGAAATCGACGCCCAAAACCTCTGGGATCTCGACGCCCAAATCGACGTCTCCATGGAGGCCCTGCGCTGCCCGGCCGACGACGCCGATGTATCTACCCTTTCAGGTGGTGAACGCCGCCGCGTGGCCCTGTGCCAACTGCTGCTCGACGCGCCAGATATGCTGCTGCTTGACGAACCGACTAACCACCTCGACGCCGAAACAATCGCTTGGCTGCAACAGCACCTTGTTGATTACAAAGGCACAATCCTGATCGTCACCCACGACCGCTACTTCCTTGATGCGATCACAGGTTGGATTTTGGAACTCGACCGTGGCGCAGGTATCCCGCACGAAGGCAACTATTCCAGCTGGCTCGAAGCCAAGGCAAAGCGTCTTGAGAAAGAAGCCAAAGAAGACAAATCCAAGCAGCGCACGCTTGAACGCGAACTTGAATGGATGCGTCAAGGAGCCAAGGCACGTCAGGCCAAATCGAAAGCCCGTATCAGCGCCTACAACGACCTCGCGAACCAGTCGGAAAAAGAGAAGATGGGCCGCGCACAGATCATCATTCCAAACGGTCCGCGTCTTGGCTCCAAGGTCATCGAGGTCGAGAACCTCAAGAAAGCAATGGGCGACAAACTCCTTGTCGAAGGCCTCTCATTTGATCTGCCACCCGGTGGCATCGTCGGTGTGATCGGTCCAAACGGCGCGGGTAAATCGACCCTCTTCTCGATGCTGACTGGCCAAGCACAACCCGACGAAGGCTCCGTCTCCTTCGGCGATACGGTGAAACTCTCCTACGTCGACCAATCCCGCGACGCCCTCTCATCTGACGCCACGGTCTGGGAAGAAATCACAGGTGGCGCAGAGATCATTGAACTCGGCGAAGCCTCCATGAACTCCCGCGCCTATTGCTCGGCGTTCAACTTCAAAGGCGGCGATCAGCAGAAAAAAGTCGGCCTGCTCTCAGGCGGTGAACGTAACCGCGTCCACATGGCCAAGCTCTTGAAATCAGGCGGCAACGTCCTGCTCCTTGATGAGCCAACAAACGACCTCGACGTAGAAACACTCCGCGCTCTGGAAGACGCCCTGACATCCTTCGCAGGCTGCGCCGTGGTCATCTCCCACGACCGCTTCTTCCTCGACCGGATTTGCACACACATCCTCGCGTTCGAAGGCGAGGCACATGTGGAATGGTTCGAGGGCAACTTTGAAGACTATGAAGAAGACAAAAAACGTCGCCTCGGCAACGACGCGCTAGAACCAAAACGCATGAAGCACAAGAAATTCGTGCGCTAATCCGATAACTTGGCGGTGGATCATCCCCGATTTGCCGCCAAGAACTTTTCCTGACAACCTCAACTAAATATAAATCAAATTGACCGAAGTTCACTTCATTCCCGCCTAAACCGGAATGAGGATTGTATGTTCAAAGTCACCGCCGCCATGATCACTTGGCTGGTTTTCACCCTGTTCCCGACCATATCCATTGCCGAACTGGCATCTCTCTTAGGGGGAAGCGCCTTTCAAAATGCGTCGCGCTCTTTGCTCCAACCCAATGAGGGCGCTCTTGCCCCCGATGAAAATGGCGGTGCAGGTAGTCTGTTTGCGGGCAAAGGCGGGCTTGGCCTCTTTGCGCCCCACCCCAAACGTGTGCCGCGTGAAATTGAACAGGCCAGCTACCAACAACCGCAACTGCAACTGCAAACCTACTCGGCCCCCACAACGTCCGCAGCGCGGATTCTCCACCTGATCAGCCTCGCCGAAGCGGGATCTAAGGGGTACGACGCCGTGCAACATGGCGCAACACGCCGTCCGTCACGTGTGCCGACCCAAATGACAATCGCGGACATCTATCAATGGATCGACAATACCCCAGGTCAACCGCACGCTATCGGACGCTATCAATTCATCCCAGCCACGCTGAAACGCTTGGTTCGTGAATTGGGGTTAAATACCCAAGAGACCTTCTCGCCCAACGTGCAGGACAGGCTTGCACAGGTGCTTTTGGCCGAGGCAGGTTTTCACGACGTCAGCCGCGGCAAGATGGGGCGACGCACATTTATGAATAATCTTGCAAAAATTTGGGCAGGTTTGCCGAATTCATCAGGGAAATCCCACTACCACGGCTACGCAGGCAACCGCGCAACGATGACATGGGCACGATTTGACGCCGAGATGCGCCAAATCTTTCCCAGCAATACTTGAGCTATTATTTGCGCTTCACGAACTCGGTTAAGATTACAATGCGCTGACCCTCAACACGGCCCTCAATATGGCCGGCATTATCGTGCACCAATGAAATGCTGCGCACAGCCGTGCCGCGTTTCGCGGTAAACCCAGCGCCCTTTACAGGCAGGTCTTTGATCAGCACAACCGTGTCGCCATTCGCCAAAACAGCACCATTGGCGTCTTTATGGACCAAAGGGATCGCGGACGCGCGCGCTGCAACATCAGGCTCCATCATCATACCAAGCTGGGCATCTGTCGCCCAAGCTTCGTCAACTTCGCCAAGTTTGCGCCAAACAGCAATCTGAACCGCAGGCTCAACAGACCAAGCAGCCCCCTCAAGCGCGCGCCAATGTCCGTTAGGCGCGTCAACACCACCAGCGCAGATTTCGCAGAAAACCGCATCATCTGTTGCCGTCACCTCGACACGCACCAGCCCATCTGTGCCACCGCAAATTTCGCAAACACCACCCGAGCGCTCCAACAACTGATCAATATTCACGGCACGCTCCTGAAATTTCTGTACTACAAGAGATCAGATGCGGGGCATTTCCCATAAGGTCAACCAGTCAAAACGCCCTCATTGCGTGCCTATGTTCGCAAACGCCCCGTAATCGCCAATAATTTGCCGCCGAAAATACAACCAAAACGGATAGCACTTGCATTTTGCGCAAAATTACTTCATATGGTCTCTGCAGACGTTATTCTATCTCGACCCACTGTTTTCCTTTTCGGCTACAGTCTTCGATATTGCACTGACTAAGCCGCGCTGTCGCACTCCGCGGGCAGACTGAAAAAAGGAATATTACCATGGCTACTGGTACAGTAAAATGGTTCAACGCAACTAAAGGCTTCGGCTTTATCGCTCCCGATGGTGGTTCTAAGGACGTTTTCGTTCACATCTCCGCTGTTGAGCGTTCCGGCCTCACAGGCTTGAAAGATGACCAAAAGGTAACTTTTGACATCGAAGCTGGCCGTGACGGTCGCGAATCTGCGGTGAACTTGGCTCTGGCCTAAATTACCCTTCGGGGCGCCCGTTTCAGACGGGCGTTCCACTCAGCTGGCAAATCGCCGCGAATACCATCTCCCCAAATTTCAAACTGTCTTGTAACCGCGCCATAATTCTGTGCGGTGACCATTCATACATGGCAAATAAAAAGAGGCGCCCGAATTGAGCACCTCTTTAAATGGGATTTAATCTTCCAGAACGAAAGTGATCTTCAGAACGACGCGATATTCTTCAACCTTGCCGTCCTTTACTGTCACTTTCTGATCCGCAACCCAAGCACTCGTGATGCCTTTCAGGGTCTTGGACGCGCGCTCAACGCCATTGGAAACAGCATCGTCAAACGATTTGCTGGAGGAGCTGATGACTTCGGTTACTTTTGCAATAGACATGGTAAATCCTTTATTTACTGGTGTACGGAAGGGTTAATTCGCCATCCGGCAATGCGCAACAGGCCGCGCGGCAAGCAGGCGGCTCACCGCGCAGTTTGCGCCAATTCCAGAACCGCAGAGCCGATTGCAGCGACGTTCGCCTTTACGCCTTCTTCATTCGGGTGAATCCCGTCCGCTTGCATAAAGCCCAAGACCTTATCTTGCGTGCCCGCCGCAGCCAGCAATCCGGCAAAGAAATTCGGATAAAGCGGGACAGCATACTTCGCAGCCAAATCTACATACATCCCGTCGAACGCGGTCTTGAAATCAGGGCCATAATTCGCGCCCGCAGTCAGGCCAACCAGTAGGACCTGAATATCTGCGGCCTGCGCCTTGGCCAAGATCGCATCCAAATTCGCACGGCTCACTGATGGATCGAGACCGCGCAATAGGTCATTACCGCCCAACGCCACAATCATCGCATCCACATCAGGTGTTAGCGTCCAATCGACCCGCGACAGACCGCCTGCCGTGGTATCGCCCGACACCCCCGCATTTAGCACGGTCACATCCGCACCCTCAGCATCCAACCAACCTTGCAACTGCGGCACAAATCCCTGATCCACAGGCAAACCGTAACCTGCCGTTAAGCTGTCACCAAATGCCGCGATCGTGACCTTTTCTGCATAAGCTGCACTCGAAAACACACCAATTGCCAAAGTAAGGTTGCGCATCCACCGCGCCGCCCCATATCCAGTAGACCTCATCAATTCAAAGGCTCTTTTCATGACCAACCCTGTTCTCTCGCTCAAAAATGCATCGCTATCTCTCGACGGGAACGCAGGTAAGGTCGACATTTTGCACGGCATTTCGCTTGATGTCGTTGAGGGCGAAACGTTGGGGCTTATTGGGCCAAGTGGATCGGGCAAATCATCTCTCCTGATGTTGATGGGCGGGTTAGAGCAGGCCACGTCCGGGCAGATCACGGCCCTTGGCCAAGATCTCAGCGCCATGAACGAAGACCAACTCGCCCGCTTCCGTTCTGATCATATGGGGGTGGTGTTCCAATCTTTCCACCTTATTCCGACAATGACTGCGCTAGAAAATGTTGCAACCCCGCTCGAACTCGCAGGCGTACAAGACGCCTTTACCCGTGCAGCCGCCGAACTTGACGCCGTGGGCCTTGGTGCACGCAAAGACCATTACCCGGGTCAAATGTCAGGTGGCGAACAGCAACGCGTGGCCCTCGCCCGCGCCTCTGCGCCGCGTCCAAAAATTCTGCTGGCCGACGAGCCGACAGGCAACCTTGACGCCACTAACGGGGCCGCGATTATCGACCTGCTGTTTGACCTGCGCGACAAGCATGGTGCCACCCTGATCATGGTCACTCATGCCGCCGACCTCGCCGCCCGCTGCGACCGCGTCATCAACCTTTCTGACGGACGCATCGCATGAGCCTGAAAATCGCATTCCGTTTCGCCATGCGCGAATTGCGCGGCGGCCTGCGCGGCTTTCGCGTGTTCCTCGCTTGTTTGGCCCTTGGTGTGGCCGCCATTGCAGCCGTTGGCACCGTCCGCGCTGGCATTGAGGCTGGTTTAGAGAAAGAAGGTGCGGCCCTTCTTGGTGGCGACGCCGAGGTCGAATTCACCTACCGCTTTGCACGTGAAGATGAACTCGCGTGGCTCGATACCATCTCCACTCAAGTCTCGGAAACCGTTGATTTCCGCTCCATGGTTGTCGTAGAGCGCGGCGAAAACACCGAACGCGGCCTTAGCCAAATCCGTGCGGTAGATAGCGCCTACCCGCTTGTCGGCAAAGTCACCCTCGATCCCGAAATACCGCTCGACGCGGCCCTCGCCGATCATGGCGTGGTTCTCGAACGTATCCTCGCCGACCGTCTTGGTCTTGTCGCAGGCGACACCGTAAAACTTGGCACCCAGACCTTCACTTTGCGGGCCATTCTTGAACGCTACCCTGACAATGCCTCTGGTGGTTTTGGACTTGGCCCGCGCACAATTGTACTCACCTCTGACCTCAAGGACACGGGCCTTCTTGAAGAAGGTTCTATGTTTTCAACAAATTACCGCTTAACCCTCCCCCCAAACCCCGACCTTGAAGCGCTTGAGAAAGCCACCGAAGACCAGTTCCGAGATCAAGGGTTACGCTGGCGCGACAGTCGCCGTGGTGCGGGAGGTACTGCCCGCTTTGTCGAACGCATCGGTGCATTCCTCATCCTCATGGGGCTCTCCGGCTTGGCCGTAGGTGGCGTCGGCGTGTCTGCCGCAGTGCGCGCTTACCTCTCAGGCAAAACAAGCGTCATCGCTACGCTCAAAACACTCGGGGCCACCCGCAACACGATTTTCCTGACCTACTTCATCCAGATCGGCATCCTGACAATTCTCGGCGTCGCTATCGGCCTTGCCTTGGGCGGCACTATCCCCCTCCTTGCTGCCCCGCTCATCGCAGAGGCCATGCCAATCCCTTCCGATTTCACCCTACAAATCGCACCCCTCGCCGAGGCAGCCCTCTACGGCATCCTCGCCGCGCTGATCTTCACGCTCTGGCCACTTGCACGCACCGAACAAATCCGCCCCGCAACCCTGTTTCGCGACGCATTTGGCACGACAAACCGCCTGCCCGCCTTGCGCTACTTGATCGCTACGGCCCTGCTTCTTGGCGCCCTTATCGGTGCTGCGGTCTGGTTCTCGGGCACGGTCTGGCTGACGCTTTGGACGGCGGGCGGAATTGCAGGGGCCTTATTTATCTTGGTCATCGCGGCATTTTTCGCACGGATCACGGCCAAGGCTCTAGCGAAACGCACACGCGGCTGGCCCACGATGCGTCTCGCGCTTAACGCCATCGGTGCAAGAGGTGGCGAGACGACATCTGTTGTCCTGTCACTAGGCCTCGGCCTCGCTGTGCTTTCCGCCGTCGGCCAAATAGACGGCAACCTGCGCGCCTCCTTCTCAGATGAATTGCCCGAAGTCGCACCGAGCTATTTCTTCGTCGACATTCAGCCTGACCAGATTGACGGTTTTAAAGCACGCCTCGATGGCGACAAAGACGTCCGCAAGGTCGATAGCGCACCGATGCTGCGCGGCGTCATCACCCAGATCAACGGCGAAAACGCCGAAGATGTTGCAGGCGGCCATTGGGTCGTGCGCGGTGATCGCGGCGTGACCTATGCCGCCGCCCTGCCCGAAGGCAGCGACATTACTGAGGGCGCTTGGTGGCCTGAAGATTACGCAGGCCCACCTCTGATGAGCTTCGCCGCTGAGGAAGGCGCCGAGATTGGTCTCAAACTGGGCGACACCGTCACCGTCAACATTCTGGGCCGCGATATTACCGCGACAATCGCAAGTTTCCGCAATGTGAGTTGGGAGACGGGCGGCATCGGTTTCGTCATGACAATGAACCCATCCGCCCTGCAAGGCGCACCGCATAGCTGGATTTCGACGGTCTATGCGAGCCCAGAATCAGAGGCGAAAATCTTGCGCGATTTGGCGACAATGTACCCCAATATCACCGCAATCCGCATCCGCGACGTCATCGATCAAGTCATCGAAGTCGTTAACGGAATTAGTGCGGCGACACGCTACGCGGCCATTGCCACTTTGGTCACGGGCTTCCTCGTTTTGATCGGCGCGGCACTGGCTGGTGAACGGGCACGAACCTACGAAGCGGCGACGCGCACCCGCATCTTGTGGAGCTTCGCGCTGCGTGCTGCATTGCTCGGCCTCGCCGCTGGTATCGTCGCCCTCGCGGCGGGGATTTTGGGCGGCTGGGCCGTGACCACATTCGTTATGGAAGGCGATTATATGGTCATCTGGTCAAATGCGTTTCTGATCATTGGCGGCGGTGTGATGGCCTCGCTCGTCGCAGGGCTTGCCTTTGCAATCAAACCTTTGGCCGCAAAACCTGCAAGGGTTCTACGGGCGCGCGACTGAATTAACGCCGTGCATGCAAAAGCTGCATAAGCCGTCCTTCGCGCTGAAATGGCGTGGAGGGCGGTCCGCTCTGAGGTGAATTCATCACCCGAATCGCCAGCACCCACGCGATAAGCGCGAAAGCAGCACCACCAACATATTGCCCAATCAACACCCCTGGTGCGCCGAACCAACCCGCCCCCAGCAAAACAAACGGCACGATCCCCAACGTATTGCGCGCCCAATTGATGAAGGTCGAATAATAGGGATGTCCAAGGTTATTGAAGGCTGCATTCGCCACAAAAATAACGCCGTTGAAAAAGAACAACAGCGAGAGCGGGCCAGCGAACAAGAATACGATGGTCAGCGTCACGCCTTCTTCCAAAGCAAACAGGCTCACGAGGGCTGGACGCAGAAGGAACAGCAAAGCCGAAACCACGACGACGACGACCGCTGTAAAGATCATTCCGTCTCGGAACGCCCCTCGCACGCGGTCTTGTTGTCCTGCACCAAAATTCTGTCCGATGATTGGTCCGATTGCCCCCGAAAGGGCAAAGATCACACCAAAGGCGACTGGCGTGATGCGCGCCGCAATCGCCATGCCAGCCACGGCAGCTTCGCCAAACTCAGACATCGCGCGGGTCACGTAAGCCTGGCCAATCGGGGTGGCCAGTTGGGTCAGAATTGCCGGCACAGCAATCGCCGCTATGGGCCGCAAATCAAGGTGAAGGGTCGCCCGTGTCGGCCGCTCGAAACCGTTATAATACTTGATGATCGGAAGCACCGCCGCCACGCCCATTGCAACGCGCGCCACCACACTCGCGATTGCGGCACCAGTCAGGTCTAGGTTCAGCCCAAAGATCAGAATAGGATCAAG
>Ga0209193_1001716_pt1 | contig 10936 bp, 7 predicted proteins | sample COGITO_mtgs_1003_FD_185515 | JGI IMG/M metagenome (GOLD analysis project Ga0209193, IMG submission 185515) | Pelagic marine microbial communities from North Sea - COGITO_mtgs_100330 (SPAdes) (version 2) | ecosystem: Environmental > Aquatic > Marine > Epipelagic ... | reverse complement strand
CACTAGGAATGCGCCGATGCCATGAATCCAGATCGATTCGGGTGAGAGGGGGGTATTGAGCGTGCTGAAATGATGGGTTATAACCAGTAGGTAAACCAAGCTTGCGGTAGCGCACAGGATTAGACTCGCAAGCGTTTTATAGAATGTAATATTTGTATTGGATATATTATTATTATATAATCCTTGTCCCCACCAAAAAAGATATACGGCACTCAACACATTCCCATAGGGTTGTATCTCTATATCATACCAAAGTGGAAAATTAGTCGCGCCTCCGAGAAAAGCGAAAAGGTAGGTAAATAAAATAAAATTTCGGCCTGTCGCATGTTCGCCTAGATACTTACTTCTTGCTTTTATAAACATTCCAGCACTTGCCAATAAGTACCCAGCAAAGTAAGTCAGGTATAACCAAGCTAATGGACCTGCCTCTGGCCAATATAAGTGCCCGAATTTAGGCTTAACCCCCTGCATGATTAATCCTGTAGGCAGCAGTAGGCATAAAAGAAATGCTCCGACATAGCCATATCGTAGAGCTCTATTTGGTTTTGTTTCTGCGTAAGCAATCGAAAAATGATATGCTGCAATCGAGAGTAGAATCGAAAAGCCCGTCAGTAATCGACAAAAGAAATCCGCGTAATGTTCACTGGAGGACAGGCGCCACAGAAAGTAACTGAATGACCACCCACTTACAAATATCAGAAAATTTAAAAAACAGCGACTGACTGGATCCTTTTTTTTAGTCGTTATGATGAAAGTAGCATATAAAAAAGCCGTCAAAAAAGTCAGTAGTGACGATAGGATAAGATATGTATTCACTTTACGGTTTCGGTATAGTTACTGCTCAAAGATTTTAAGGTAATATCAAGGAAACCCAATTCGGATCAAATAAACAATGCCAATAGGAACCTATTTGGTGGCAGATGACTTGTAGGTCGATTAAACCTATAGCCGAGTGCGATGAAAAATCACCAGCAGCAGTGAATCAGGTTTTACTATGATGCTAGCGGATTGTTTGTTGTATGGTTTGGTTCTTGCCGAGTAGTTGCCAATCATTCGGCGATAACGGGGCGGTGGCCTGAGTCTATTAGTAGGCGTAGAACTCTCTTCGCTCAGGTACATAGTAACTGCACCTGAGTAAGCATGGAGCCTCTGCGCCGTGCGCGAAGTGGGCGTGAGTATGACCCCACCGATCACAATTTGATAAAATAGAGTAAGTTCAATTAGTGGGATAAGATTATTGAAATGTGGATGATTTAGACTTTCCTATTTGCGATGTCGTAGCGATTGATCGTATTAATCGATTGGCATGGGCTGTTTCTTTAACCTTTAAAGAAATTGTGGCAAAACGGGCTCACAAGGTTCAGGCGGCATCATTTCGATGCGACGGTCACTTAAAGCCGAAGGGTTTTCGTCTATGTCGCGCACGTGCGAACGGTCGAGGCACGAAACATCACAAGCACTTGCGTAAGGATTAGATATGGATTCAAATAATATAACGCGCTACACCAATGGGCTAGAGCCAGATTTACCGCTTTTGGCAGTTGATCTAGGCTACAGTGCACGATCAAAGTCTTGCGGTGTGGCTTGGGCGGGTGGTGCTGTGGTTCAGTCATTTGAGTTTGGTGAGTGCATTGAAGCAGTTGCACAGCAGCTTTCTAGGGAGGGGCGACATACGCTGATTCTTGAGGCGGTACTATCCACTTATCATTCGCCCCAAGGAAACCCGACGATTCGTGGTGAGTTTGAGAAAGGCCGTGGTTGGTATCATGGCCCAGGTGTTAGCACCTTTGCAGCTGCGCTTCGCTTTGTGGGCGAGTTGCATCGAGTCTTACCGAAAGACCTGCGACCGATTCCCTTGGTTGAGGGTTTTTTAAGTTATAAGCCAGTGCGCACTGCGCATTCTGAAGATGCGCGGCGTTTGCTTGTGGAATTTGATCAAGCTGAGCGCTTTGAAGCGCTTTCAGGTAGTGAGCCGATTTGCGACTTGTTCGATGGTGTGCCGCAGATACGTCGTTACAATAAGCCTGCCTGAGTTTCGCCCTGCTCGGAAGTCGCGTACCTAAAAGGGCAACTGCTGTGATCGCAGTCTTTTGGGGTGTTGTTGGATGAGTGCGTCTTCAGCAATTATCTTTCGATCAAGTTTGATCTGCCATGGGCGGCTCGTTTGATGGTAATTTAAAATTACCTGTCTTGAGTGTTCCGAGGAAATCGATGTATAATCGAAACTATGAGAGCATATCTAGGTATTGATGGTGGTGGCACGCACACGCGCAGTCTTCTTATTTCGGAGACTGGCAATATTCTTGGACGTGCTGTTGTTGGTCCGTCAAATGTTCAACAAATAAGCAGTCAGGCGCTTCGGAGTACTCTTCAGCAATTGTTGAATCTGACATTTATAAATTTACCCGATGAGATTGAGAGCATCGCTTCGTGCTTTGGCCTTGCAGGTGCTGCTTCTGCTCACAACAAAGAGGACATTCACGCCACCTTAGGCAGCTTGATACCAGTACCATCTGAGCCTCCGAAACTGACTTCTGATGCGCACATCGCATTGGTTGGGGCCCTTGGTGATTGCCCAGGGCTAATGCTAGCCGCGGGTACCGGTTCGATTTGCTTGGGACGCGATGCTAATGGCATCATTCATCAAACTGGGGGTTTGGGGGCCGTCTTCGACGATTTGGGCAGCGGCTTTTGGATTGGTCGAAAAGCTGTGCAAATGTCTTTTCAAGAGTCCGATGGACGTCGACCCTCGGGGCCATGGCAAAGCAATGTCTTGAGGCTGCTAAGCTGCAATACGATTGAACAGTTGCAGTGTAAATTAAAGACCGGCGATATTAACAATTCACATGTCGCTGCACTTGCGCCGATGGTGATGCAGTTGTCTCTGGAAGGAGTCAGTGTCGCAGCTGACATTCTGAATAATGCAGTCCGCGAATTGGTTGCGGTCATCTCAACGACTTATGGTAAAGTGAAGCTCCGGACCGCGCATCTAGTGTTAGTGGGTGGACTGCTAGAGCAGTCCGAGCTATTACGTGACCAGTTATCCGCTGCACTCAAAATCGAGGAGCCAGAAATTCAGATCCAAAAGAGTTTGATGTGCCCGATTGCTGGTGCGGTTGTTCTCGCCTGTCAGGAGTCGAACAATAATGTCCCGAATGAACTTGAACAGGCATTGATTGCTCTGGGCACTGATTCCTCAGTGATTACAAGATAAATTAAATACTGAAACCCTCAATTCGAATTGGGTCTTGATGCTGATAACGACCTATTTTTATCGTTATTTACCTTCGCCTCCAAACGCTCCGGCCTGAAAGAAGCTCAAGGTAATGTAGGTAAATACTCCGATCACGATACCACAGTCTGCTACGTTAAAAGCTGGATAGCGCCCAGTCGGCAGCACCAAAGGAATGGTAAAACCTAAATGGAAATCCAGGAAGTCGATAACATGTCCGTGAACTAGACGATCGACGAGGTTGCCTAGCACACCGCCGATCAGTAAGCCAAAAGCGAGTTGCATTGAACTGCGGTGGAGTTCAAGTGTATGGCGAAATCTGTAAATCGCCGAGAGTGCAATCAATGCAAATAGGGCGAGGATCTCACCGTGGCCAGAGAACATTCCCCATGCAGCACCTTCGTTGCCAATATGTACAATGTAAAAGAAGTGTTCGATCACTTCGATGACATCGCCATCGTGCGGATAAAAATAACTATCCAACGCCAGATTGTTGAAAATCCAGATCTTGGTGAGTTGATCGGCCGCAAACACGATCAGCGCAGTAATAAGTAATCGCTTATAGGAAGTGTTTGGAGTTTTCAATTTTAACGTAATAAAGATCGAGTAAGACTAGTTTTCGTTTACAAAATAAAAATGGTGCCGTCTACGAGAAGGCACCATTCGAAAGGAATTTTCTTAAGTGAACAGTGAGCTTTTAATCGTCATCGTCCGACGTGATCTTTGGCGCATCGGCACTGTCAGCGAAAAGTCCACCTGCAATGCGTTCGATCTTACGGTGCTGGTTTTTTTCGAATTCAGCTTGGCCTTCGACTGAGTAGCGAGCGAAGGGCACGGCTGCGAGGCGATCTTTACTGATTGTTTTGCCTGTGACTTCGCAGACTCCATAAGTACCTTCCTTAATACGGAGAATTGCTTCTTCGACTTCGTTGAGGGCTTCTTGCTCACTTGATACGAGACTGAGTGCAAAGTCGCGGTCAAAAGCATCGGTGCCAGCATCGGCTTCGAGTTTACGATCTCCTTCATCGCGCGATGCGTGCTGCAGCGTGTCGGAGGTGTGGAGGTCGAGTTCATCGCTGACGTGCTGACGCAGATTGAGCAAAAGTTTGTAATATTTCTTCCACTTTTTAGGGATCGATTCATCTTCGAGTGAAGTGACCTTCTTCTTTTCTGCTGGATTGAAGCCTAGAATGTCTGCGAGTGAGGCAGCGCCGAGTACGCGTTTCTTAACAGGCTTATCTTTGACGATTGCCTTCTTTTTGACTGGTGCGAGTTTTTTTACCGCGGGTTCATCCGGTATCGACTTAATTTCTTTTTTACGAGTTGCAACGAGAGCCTCTACGTCATCAAAAGAAAAAGCGATTGGTGTAGCCTTATTACTAGCAGCTTCACCTTCGCGTGCGACCGACGGATTCTTGACTAGAGGAATAGCTTTAGCGGCTTGATTAGTTATGGATTTTTTAACCGCAACCTTGCTGGCTGGTTTCTTGGCGACAGCTTTTTTCGCTTTTGCCTTAGTAGCCGGTTTCTTAGCGACAGCTTTTTTCGCCTTTGCTTTAGACGCTGGTTTCTTAGCGACAGCTTTTTTCGCCTTTGCCTTAGTAGCCGGTTTTTTAGTGGCAGCTTTTTTCGCTTTTGCCTTAGTAGCCGGTTTTTTAGTGGAAGCTTTTTTTACCTTTGCCTTAGTAGCCGGTTTCTTGGCGACAGCTTTTTTCGCTTTTGCCTTAGTAGCGGGTTTCTTAGCGACAGCTTTTTTCGCCTTTGCCTTAGTCGCTGGTTTCTTGGCGACAGTCTTTTTCGCCTTCGCCTTAGACGCTGGTTTCTTGGCGACAGTCTTTTTCGCCTTAGATGCTGGTTTCTTGGCGACAGCTTTTTTAACTGCAGACTTTTTTACAGATTTTTTAGCTACAGTTTTTTTTGCGGCAGATGATTTGGTCTTCTTGATAGTCATTGATAAGATAGAGTGGGGTGTTATTTATTAGAGTCTGAAATTTGTTTAAGTGCTTTAGCGCAACGAGGGGAGACGGCGCCCCAAGTATCGGTCTCGACTAGCGCAGGCACCCAGCGCCAACTGCGTGGGCAGCGTACCCCATCAGCATGTGCGACTTCGACTGTAAGTTCGGTTACAGTGGTGTCTTCGACGACTGTAACTTGAGAAAGAATAAAAAGTTCTGGTAGATCTGATTCATATTGTTTGAGGCGCGCGAACTCTGGGTCACTCAGCGAGCCAGTAATCGTAGCTTTCGCGTCGAGGCTTTGTCCGATTGCTTTCTCTTGGCGGAGTTCTTCTAATCCATCGTTGAGCTTTTCGGAGAGGAAAGTGCGTAGGGCACGGATGTCGCGGGCGACTTCGGGCTGATCCCACGCGTTATCCACAGAGGGCCAGCCGCTGAGTGCGATCGGTTTGTCGGTAAAGTCGCTGTCGTTCTGGGCATAGCTCCATGCTTCGTCGGCTGTGTGCGGGATTAATGGCGCGACTAAGCGTGTGAATACGCTAAATATAATACTGATCGCAGTCTGTGAAGAGCGGCGCAGCGGGTCATCAGGCGCACAGGTATAGAGACGATCTTTGAGGATGTCATGGTAAGTGGCCGATAGTACATTTGCGCAGAATGGATCAATGATATCCTTAAATGCGCGGTGAAATTCGTAGGCTTCGTAGGCTTCGGTAACCTTACGCACGAGTTGTGCGAGTTCGTCGAGTGCCCACTGGTCAATTGCATTGAGCTCTGCGAGTGGCACCGCATTGATGGCTGCGTCGAAATCATATAGATTACTGATCTGGAAGCGCAGGGTATTACGCATGTTGCGATAATTATTTGAAACATTGCGCACGATCTTATCGGATACGGGCACATCGCCACGGTAATCTTGCGAGCAGATCCATAGGCGTACGACGTCTGCACCGTAACTTTGGATCCATTCAGGAAGTGACCGGGCCTCTCCGTCGCTCTTGGATAGCTTGGTGCCATCTTCTTTAACGACGAAGCCGTGAGTGAGTAGATTCTTATAAGGCGCTGCTTTGTCGGCGATGACAGAAGTCCAGAGGGAGCTTTGAAACCACCCGCGATGTTGATCACTACCTTCGAGGTAGAGGTCTGCTGGCCAGCTTAAATTGGCGCGCTTCTGCAGTACGGCGCGATGGCTAGTGCCTGAGTCGATCCAGACATCGAGTGTGTCAGTGCCAGATTTGAGTTGAGCCGCAGTTGGCCAAGTATCTGGCAAAGTGATGCCTTCGAGTAATTCGGCGGTCGTTTGCTCAAACCAAATATTAGTGCCACCTACAGCGACTTTTTTAGCAATGGCGCGGATGACGCCAGCGTCAATGAATGCTTCGCCGTCTTCATTGTAAAAGGCAGGGATAGGAACGCCCCAGGTACGCTGGCGACTGATGCACCAGTCTGGGCGGTTTTCAACAGCAGCACGGATACGTTTCTCACCCCAAGCAGGGATAAAGTTAACATCATTGAGTGCTTCGAGTGCGAGCTTGCGGTCGCCGCCCTTGTCGAGCGCGATGAACCATTGATCCATAGCGCGGAAAATCACTGGAGTTTTGGAGCGCCAACAATGCGGGTAGCTGTGAGTGATGGTCTTCTTGGCGATTAATGCGCCGTTTTGGCCGATGATTTTCAGTACGCCACGGTTGGCATCGCTAATTTTACCATCTTCGAGCACGGAGAGACCGACCAATTCGGCAGGCACTTGGCCATCGTCAACGTAGCAACCATTGTCATCAAGTGGACAATACACGTCGATTCCGTTGTTGATTCCGGTAATATAGTCGTCTTGACCGTGGCCTGGTGCTGTGTGCACGCAACCAGTGCCACTTTCGGTGGTGACGTAGTCCGCGAGTAGGATAGGGCTCGGACGGTCGATGAATGGGTGACGCGCTTCGAGCCTCTCCATCGCAGTGCCGAGGAAAGTATTGATTGTTTCTGCATCTTCGAGCTTGCAGGCTTCGATGACCTCATCACGCAGAGCAGAGGCGACGATAATGGTGCTTTGATTGCTGGATTTGATAGCGCTGTATTCGATCTTTGGATTCACTGAGACTGCCATGTTAGCGGGCAAGGTCCATGCTGTGGTGGTCCAGATCAGCACCGAAGCAGGCTCTTCGAGCGCGAGTACCTTGAGTGCTTCAGCGGAGAGGCCGAGCTTTACATAGATCGAAACGCTTTTGTGGTCGCGGTATTCGATCTCAGCCTCTGCTAGAGCGGTCGCGCAAGGAATTGACCAGTAAACTGGCTTTTTGCTGCGGTAAACGATATCTTTTTCAACGAAGCTGGCGAAAGTTTCGAGTTGTGTCGCTTCGTAATCTGGGTGGATCGTCCAATATTCGTTGTCCCAATCGGCTAAAACACCGAGGCGTTTGAACTGCTCGCGCTGGCTAAGACGGTATTTGTCGGCAAATTTTGCGCAGGCTTCACGCACTTCGAGCGCGGTGTAGTCGGTGCGTCCGGTCTCTTGTAGTTCACGAGAGACTTTGTGCTCGATTGGTAAGCCATGACTGTCCCAACCTGGAATATAAGGGGCGTTGTAGCCCTGCATCCATTTAAATCGTAAGATAGTGTCCTTCAACGTCTTATTGAGGGCGTGACCGAGATGCAGGTCGCCGTTGGTAAACGGTGGTCCGTCGTGCAAAATGAAGGTTGGACCCACAGCATTCTTCGCTTGAATTTTGCCGTAAAGGTCAAGTTTTTCCCAGTGCTCAATACGAGCGGGTTCGCGTTCAACCAGGTTGCCGCGCATTGGGAAGGCGGTTTCTGGGAGGTTGAGCGTATTTTTGAGGTCTAGAGCCATTATTTAGATACCGAGGGCCATTTAAAAACGGCGAATGTGTTTTTTTGACTTCTCAAGTCAAGCACACAGAATTTTCTCGCAGATGTTTAGCTTTCGCGCTTGTTAGGTTGCGCTCGATCAGGCACCTGCTGAGCCTTTCTTTTAAAATCCAATGACACTCGCACTTATTAGTCTTCCGTATCCCGATCTCCCTTTATTAGCGCTCTTGGCTATTTCGCTGGTGGGATTTGTTGCGCTGGCTTTCGGCGGCGATTGGTTGACCCGTGGTGCCGTAGCGATTTCGAGTAACTTGAAGATAAATCCAGTGGTCATTGGCCTAACTGTGGTTTCGATTGCAACCTCGATGCCTGAAATGGCGACTTCGCTGACGGCTGCTAAGGATAATCCTGGCATAGCGTTGGGCAATATCCTCGGTAGTAACATTGCCAACATCGGCCTGATCCTGGGAATCGCTGCAATGATCGCGCCGCTAAAGATCCACTTGCGGTTGATTCGTCGTGAGGTGCCGATCCTGATTTTGGTCACGCTGTTATTTGCTTTGTTTGCGCTTGGCGGTGGGTTTCAGCGCGTTGAGGGCATCGTCTTGCTTGGGCTGACAGTGGTCTATCTAATTTATATCGTGCATAGTGCCAAGCAGCAGGATTCTCAAGTAGTTGCAGATGAGTTCGCCAAAAGCGCTAAGCAGGTTCAGCATAAATCGACGATCAAGGCTTTGTTGATTGTTGCACTGGGTGCTGCTGCGTTGGCCTTCGGGGCGAATTTACTGGTTGCTACAAGCGTCGAGATTGCGACTCGGATGGGCATCAGTGATTTGTTTATCGGCCTCTCGATCGTAGCGATTGGCACGAGTTTGCCAGAGTTGGCCGCTTCGATCGCCGCGGTGCGCGCAGGGCATGGTGATTTGTGTGCGGGTAATATCGTTGGCTCCAACTTGTTTAATATGCTGCTGATCGGTGGCGGTGCGTCGACTCTTGCCGGTATGGATGTACACGATGAATTACTACTGATTGAGTTTCCCGCACTCGTGCTACTTTCAGTGCTGCTTCTATGGATATTTAAGAGCGGACATACCGTCAGCCGAGGCGAGGGTTCGCTCTTGCTTTTGCTATACCTTGCGATTCTGTCGATTTCAGGCCTTTCGCAATTTGGCTATCTTTTCTAACAAATTCTAGAATTTTCATACCAAAACATCACTTATGCCTGATTCCTATCAACCAGTAGTCCTTATTATCCGTGACGGGTGGGGGGAGAATCATAATTCGGAGCAGGACTCTTATAATGCGGTGAAGCTTGCCAAGACACCTTGCGCGGACCGCCTAACCGCTGAGTGGCCTCGCACTGAGATCATGGCATGTGGGCTGGATGTGGGTCTGCCAGTCGGTATCATGGGCAACTCTGAAGTCGGTCACCAAAACATCGGTGCTGGTCGTGTAGTAGATCAAGAGCTCGTCCGTATCAACAAGGGGATCGAAACAGGTTCGGTGAAGGATAGCGTTACATTTAAGGCATCGCTTGCCAATGTTAAGGCTCAGGGCACTGCGCTGCACCTCATGGGCCTCGTGTCTGACGCAGGCGTGCACGCGATGCTGGAGCATATCTACGGTTTGATCCGAATTGCCAAAGACGAAGGTATTCAAGAGCTCTATTTGCATGCTTTTACGGATGGTCGCGACACTGGGCCATTTAGTGGCAGGCAATTCATCAAAGAAGTTGAAGCCGAAATGGCGAAGATCGGCCTCGGCAAGATTGCATCGCTGTCTGGTCGCTACTGGGCGATGGATCGAGACAACCGCTGGGATCGTGTACAGCGCGCATACGACTGCCTCACTGGTCGCACTATTGAAAGCACTGCCACTTCTGCTGAAGCGGCTATTCAATACCAATACGACCATCCAGAGACACCTGGCACCAAGGGTGACGAATTTTGCCCGCCAACCGCAGTGCTCGACAAAGATGGTAAGCCTGTTGCGACGATTGCGCAGGGTGACTCGGTTATCTTCTGTAACTTCCGTGGCGACCGTCCGCGTGAATTGACCCGTGCATTTATCCAAGACGATTTTGATAGTTTCGATCGCGGCGAGAAGCTCGACATTCACTTCTCGACATTGAGCGAATACCAAAAGGGCCTCTGCGATAACATCATTTTCTTCAAGCCTGAGAAGATGAAGGATATTCTCGCGAGCTACCTCTCTGATCAGGGCATCCCACAGTTCCGCTGCGCGGAAACGGAAAAATTTCCACACGTCACATTCTTTTTCAACGATTACCGTGAAGAGCCGTTCCCAGGCGAAGACCGTGCGCTTATCCCGAGCCGCAAGGATTGCGCGACTTACGATGAGAAGCCGGAAATGTCGGCCTACGGCATTCGTGATGCAGCTGTCGAAGCGATCAAATCCGGCAAGTACGGCCTAGTCGTAGTGAATTTCGCAAATCCTGACATGGTTGGTCACACGGGTGTGATCAAGGCCTGTATCAAAGCATGTGAGATCGTCGATGGTTGCGTGCAGGATTTACTCGATGCGGTGGACACCGTTAGTGGCCATGCAGTGATCACTGCAGATCATGGCAACTCCGATCAGCTCTGGAACCCCGAGAACGACGGCCCGCACACGGCGCACACGCTCAATCCAGTTGAGATCGTTGTTTACGGTGGAGCCTGCAAGGGACGTGCGATTGCCGAGGGCGGCGCATTGGGCGACATCGCTCCAACGATCCTTGAATTGATGGGACTCGAACAGCCTGAAGCGATGACAGGTAACTGTCTGCTGAAGTAACTCAGGCTCATTTTTAATCCAAAGCCAGGCTTTCTCGATGTGGATGCCGGGCTTTTTTGTTGTTTCGAGCAGGGGCTATACGCAGACACAAAAAAGCCCTTCCAGTTACGAAAGGACTTCTTAAAATACT
>Ga0209193_1001705_pt1 | contig 10958 bp, 13 predicted proteins | sample COGITO_mtgs_1003_FD_185515 | JGI IMG/M metagenome (GOLD analysis project Ga0209193, IMG submission 185515) | Pelagic marine microbial communities from North Sea - COGITO_mtgs_100330 (SPAdes) (version 2) | ecosystem: Environmental > Aquatic > Marine > Epipelagic ... | reverse complement strand
CTAATCACACGCAACACGAAGCTATACTACAAATGACCGAAGAAGAATTTAGAAGAAGGGAGGAGGAAGATGCCTAAAGGCTCTGCACATTCAGAAGAACAAATTAATGTTTTTATAGAGAGAACAATGCAACATCAAAAAGATAATCCTAAAGCAACACGAGCAGGACTTGCTAGATACGCAGGGTGTGATATATCTGTATTGAAACGATTAGAAAAACAAGGCAGACTTACTCTACCAAAACCTTTAACTCATAAACAAAGAAGAAAAAGAAATAAAATTGATTGGGCGAAAACATTAGGAAACATGAGACAATGGTAGATGATGTAGATAGAGCTAACGAACAAATAGAAAAAAGTATAGAAGATACATTGAAAAATATTGACACTACAATACCTAAGAATATAACAGGTGAGTGTCTTACATGTGGACAACCTGTTGATAACGAAAGAAGATGGTGTGACGCAGATTGTAGGGATAACTATGAAAAAAACCAAAGATAAAAACGTATGTCATAAATGTGGAGATAAAGGAAGATTTCTTGATAGAGGGACTTGGTGGTGTGCATGGAAACAAGAAAGAGGTGCATATAATTTAGTTGGGAAATGTAAACACGAAAAACGAGAGAGAAACTATGCAAATTCTAACGATTGATTTTGAAACATACTATGCTAGTGACTTTAGTCTATCTAAACTAACTACTGAAGCCTATATAAAAGACCCACGTTTTCAAGTTATTGGGTTTAGTATTAAAGTAAATGGTGGTCCTGCTAAATGGTACACAGGTACACACGAAGAATTAAAAGAAGTATTAGAGTTATATAAAGTAAAAGAAAACGGACTGTTATGCCATAATACTATATTTGATGGTGCAATATTATCTTTTATCTTTGGTATAACTCCTAAACTTTATCTTGATACTTTATCAATGGCTCGTGCTTTACATGGTATCAATGCAGGTGGCTCACTCAAAGCTTTAGCTGAGAAATACAATTTAGGACAGAAAGGCACAGAAGTACTAGACGCAAAAGATAAAAGAATAGAAGACTTTGAGCAAGATGAACTAGACCGATATGGTCAATATTGTATTAATGATGTGGAACTTACCTACAAACTATTTCATAAACTATTAAAACCTCAAGAAGAATATGGTATGGAAGAGTTTCCAAAGTCAGAGATATTATTAATTGATATAACTATAAGAATGTTTACTCAACCTCGTTTAAAAATTAACGACGCAATTTTAGTTGAAAGACTTGAAGAAGTTACGACAGAAAAACAACAATTATTATCTGGGTTAAAAGCTAAGTTAAACTGTGAGACTACTGAAGAAGTACGTAAAAAGTTAGCCAGTAATAAACAATTTGCTGAACTGTTAGAAGAGATGGGAGTAGTTGTTCCTTTAAAAGTATCACCGACAACAGGTAAAGATACATTTGCATTAGCTAAGAATGACATAGGGTTTATAGAACTAAAAGAACATGATGACCCATTGATACAAGAATTGTGTACCGTTAGATTAGGAACTAAGTCTACAATGGAAGAGGCAAGGATAGAGAGATTCTTAGATATTGGATGTCGTAACAACGGATTATTACCTATACCTTTGAAATATTATGGTGCACATACAGGTAGGTGGGCAGGGTCAGATAAAGTTAACTTTCAAAACTTACCAAGTCGTGACGTAAAAAAGAAAGCCTTGAAGAACGCAATCATACCACCTAAAGGTCATGTCATACTAAACGTAGATTCGTCACAGATTGAAGCACGCATACTAGTCTGGTTAGCAGGGCAAGAAGATGTCGTACAAGAATTTAGAAATGGTGAAGATGTGTATGCAAACTTCTCTAGTAAAGTATATGGCAGAAAGATTACCAAAGCAGATAAGAAAGAACGTTTTGTAGGTAAGACATGTACGTTAGGATTAGGCTACGGTACAGGTTGGAAGAAACTACAACACACCTTAGAAACATCTGGACAAGTTGCGAAGTTAGATGAAGCAGAATGTCAGAACTTGGTACGAGTTTATCGTGAAGTAAATCATAAAGTAATAGAGTTATGGAGAGAATGTGATAAGGCATTAGAGTCTATAGCAAGTAGTACCGACAAAGGTTATTACTTAGATAAACATAAGTGTGTAAATATAGAGAAAGGTCGTATTAGATTACCGAATGGTATGTGTATATATTATCCTGATTTAAGGTGGGATACTTCAGAATCAAGAGGTGAATTTAGGTATAAGTCACGAAGAGGCACAGTCGGTATATGGGGTGGCTCAGTTGTAGAGAACGTAGTGCAAGCGTTAGCTAGGATAGTCATAGGTGAACAAATGATAAAGGTTGCCAGGGAGTATCCAGTTGTGTTAACTGTGCATGACGCAATCGTTTGTGTTGCACCAGAAGAAGAAAAAGATATAGCACTAAAAAGAATTATGGAAATAATGTCAACACCACCAGAATGGGCACCAGATTTACCTATTGCTTGTGAAGGTGATTACGCAAATAACTATGGAGATTGTTAATATGAATGAAGAAAATACAGGTGCTATTTGCACTATTAAATGGAAAGATACTCAAGAAGTACAGAAAGGATATCACATTAAGTTTGGAGAAGATAAATTTTTAGATGATGATGTGTTTTTTTATGTAAAAGATGAAGAAGAACTTAAAACATTAAATGAAGAATTTGAAGTAGTAGAGTATAAATTATGGCAATAGCTAAGGTAAGACATAATGATATATGCAAAGACTTACTTATGAAAAGAAAAAAGATGGGTGAGTTAAACGCAGAAATACTTACTAAGTATAGAAGATATGCGAAAGATAAAAAAGCTCAGTTGTTTGCAGAGGGTTATATAGATGATGACCATGAGTATTGGATACGACATTATTGTGGTGCTTGGTTGAGAAATAAAAAACCTAGTCGTATGGACGCAAGTAATAAACGTAGAAGAAACTGTCCAATATATAAAAAGAAAGCTAAGATTAGTAAATATAAAAATATGAATGCTAGTCTTTGGGGGTTTACTGAATCTATGTGGAATGATTATGCTATTGCTGATATGAGAAGAAAAAACCCTAGACGAGTCTTGTGGAAAACTCGTAAAGAACTTTATCATTGGCTAGTTAAACAATTAAAAAAACAAGGTAATCGCTCTGCATATAGAAATAGAAATGGTATTTACCCTTACATGACACGAGTAAGAGATGGAAACTTAACACCGAAAGAGAACTTTTTACATAAAACTAATATAAGTATAGATAGAATATTAAGTGAACGTGGGTATTTAGAGGGAAACATGGTGTTGTGTCAACGACAACAAAACAAAGATAAGGGTGCGATACACTTATATCAAACAGAAGATGTTGTTAAGTTACAAAGAAAAGCTACGAAAATATTTTCAAGAAGTTTGTAAACATGTGTAATATATGAGATTATTAGCTAATCAAAATAACAAAAGGATTAATATGGTAGACTTTACTTGGAGTTATTCATCACTAAAACAATATCAAAACTGTCCTAAACAATATCAAGAAATAAGAGTATTAAAAAATTACACTATAAAAGAAAGTGAAGCTATGATTTATGGTAAAGAAGTGCACACTGCACTGGAAGAATACGTAAGAGATAATAAACCATTAGCTAAAAACTATCAAAGATTTAAAGGTATGGTTGACTCTTTAGTAAATATAAAAGGTGATAAATATGTTGAGTATGAAATGGCATTAAGATTTGATAAAACACCTTGTGATTTTCACGATGAAGATAGATGGGTAAGAGGTATTGCTGATTTAGTTATTGTTGATGGAGACTGTGCGTTTATAGTTGATTATAAAACAGGCAGTAAAAAATACCCTGACCCAAAGCAGTTACGTCTAATGTCTTTGATGGCGTTTACACACTTTCCAGACATACAAAAAATAAAAGCAGGGCTACTATTTGTTATGCATAATGCTTTTATTACTGAAGAATATCATAGGAGAGACATGGATAAATCATGGTCTATGTTTGAGCAATCATTAAAAAGATTAGAAAACTCTTATGAATCAAATGTTTGGCAGCCAAATCCTACACCTTTATGTGGGTGGTGTTCGGTGAGCAGTTGTGAATTTAACTCTAAGTAGTATAATACAAAAATGGCAGTTAAAAAAAGAAACTACAAAAAAGAATACCAACAGCAAAAAGCTAGAGGTGAGCACAAGAATCGTATGGAACGTCAACGTGGTCGCCGTAAGCTAGATAAGAATGGTGTTGCTCGTAAAGGTAAGGATGTATCACATGTTAAAGCCTTATCTAAGGGTGGTAAAAACTCTGATGGTTTAAAAGTAGTATCTAAATCTAAAAATCGTTCATTTAAACGAAACTCTCAAGGAAAGCTTGTATCTGAAACAAGCAAAAGAGAAAGAAAAAAATCAACAAGAAAAAAATCTTAATAAGATAGTAAATTAGTGGTTGACTTTCTGAAATGTAGGTGTAGACTATATATCTTAACGAGAGAAAACTATGGAATTGATTGATAATAAAATATTAAAACTAAGACTGAGAGATTCTTCAACACAAATTATAAAAGAAAGAATAAAAAGAAGCGAAGTTATTTCAAGAACAGAAGATGGTATTAATGAAGTTGTTGTGTATTGGGGTTTAGATGAAGTTACACAACTAAATGATTTATTAAACCTAAGTAAAAGCTTACCTTCACCAATCAGTAAAGAGTATAAATGGGCAGGGTTATATGAACCTTTTGACCATCAACGTGTTACATCTGAATTTTTGTCTATAACTAAAAGAGGTTTTTGTTTTAACGAAGCAGGTACAGGTAAAACATCCTCAGCATTGTGGGCAGCTGACTACCTTATGAATAAAGGTAAAGTCAAACGTGTGCTTATAATATGCCCTTTGTCAATTATGTACTCAGCATGGCAAGGAGATATATTTAATACTTGTATGCATAGAACATCACAGGTTTGTCATGGCAGTAAAGAAAAACGCCAACTTATAATAAACGGTGAGTATGAGTTTATAATAATAAACTATGATGGTGTGGCTATTATAAAAGATGATATTAAAAACGCAGACTTTGATTTAATAATTATAGATGAAGCTAATGCATATAAGTCTACTACAACAAGTCGTTGGAAAACACTGTCTAAGATAGTAAGACCTCACACTAGAATATGGATGATGACAGGAACACCTGCATCTCAATCACCAGAGGATGCGTATGGATTAGCTAAATTAGTTTGTCCAGAACGTGTACCTAAATTTAAAACAGCGTGGCGAGATAGAGTTATGTATCAGGTATCTAGGTTTAGATGGCTTCCAAGACCAACATCAAAGGATGAAGTATTTAACGCTTTGACACCTGCAATTAGATTTGCAAAAGATGAATGTTTAGATTTACCTGATGTAATGTATCAGACAAGAGATATTAAACTAACAGCACAAGCTAATAAATATTATATACAACTTAAAAATCAAGCATTGATTGAAACAGCAGGAGAACAAATATCAGCTGTCAATGCAGCCTCTGGTATGAATAAGTTATTACAAATATCAGGTGGTGCAGTATATACAGATACAAAAGAAACAATAACATTTGATATAAAACCTAGATTGAATGCATTACTAGAAGCTGTAGAAGAAACTTCACATAAGGTTTTAGTATTTGTACCATATAGACACACTATTAATGTAGTGTCTGAGTTTTTATCAAAGAATAATATAATAAACGAATTAATACATGGTGATGTTAGTGCTAGAGAAAGAGCCAACATCATCTCAAGATTTCAAACGGCAGAAGACCCTAGAGTTTTAGTTATACAACCTCAATCTGCTTCGCATGGAGTTACATTAACTGCTGCTAATGTAGTAGTGTTTTGGTCTCCTGTGATGTCAGTAGAAGTTTATCTACAATGTATAGCTAGGATGGATAGGGTAGGACAAAAGAACAAAATGACAGTTGTTCACCTACAAGGCTCTGCTGTTGAAAAAAGAATGTATGCAATGCTACGAGGAAAAGTAGACCAACATACTAAATTAGTAGACTTATATAGGGAGGTCTTAGAAGAATGACAGATAAAAAACTTACAGCTAATGAAAAATTAGTTAAGACATATGTAGCTATAAGAGATGAGAGAAACAAACTTGCTAGAGAGTTTGAAGCTAAAGATAAAGATTTAGCTAATGACCTTGTTTCTATAGAACAAGCTTTATTAAGTTCTTGTAATGAGATAGGTGCTGACAGTATTCGTACTGGATTTGGCACAGTCATCAAGAGCACCAAAGAAAATTTTGTTTGTGGAGATTGGGATAACTTTAAAAAGTGGCCTGACTTTGATGTAGATTTATTACAACAAAGACTTCATCAATCAAACTTTAAAGAATTTTTAAGTAATCGTGAGGATGAAGGACTTCCACCTGGAATTAGCACTATGCGAGAATTTAAAATAACTGTACGTAAACCAACTAAATCTTAAGGAGATTATACTATGGCGAGAGAAACTATAACTACAGAAACAGGGGTTGCTTTGTACCCTTGGTTGACTAAACCAGACACAAAGTATAGTGAAGAGGGAGAGTATAAAGTTAATCTTATATTATCTAAAGAAAATGCTGCACCAATTATTAAAACTATCGTTGGTGTACACGAAGATAACTATAAAGAGCAACTAAAGATACAGAAGAAAAAATCTGTTACACAAGCGGCACCTCCATTTACAGAAGAACTGGATGATAATGGTAAACCAACAGGTAACTACATCTTTAAGTTCAAATCAAAAGCAGCTTACAAACCTGCAATTTTTGATGCAAAAGGTAATCCACTGATTGACCCTCCAATTTGGGGTGGCTCTGAATTAAAAGTTAACGCAGCATTGTATCCATATTTTTCACCTATGAACGGAGCAGGTGTTTCACTGAAGATAAAAGCTGTCCAAGTTATTGCTCTTGTTGAAGGTTCAGAAGGTGCAAGCCGTTTTGGGTTTAGCGAGACTAGTGGATACAATATTAAAGATGGTGTTGATGAACAAGTAGATGCTAAAGTTTTTGATAAAAAAGCAGATGATGTTCCTGAGCCTGAAGTAGTAAAAACTAAGTCCACATCTGATGGAAGTAAAGACGTTACAGACATCCTAGATAAGTGGGGAGTAAAGGATGACTAATGATTTGTGGGGTATCCTACAAAATAATCCAGACTTAAAAGAAGGATTGGATGAAGATACGCTCGCCGTTGCAACTAGTGGGGGTAATAGCACTAAACGAATGTCTATTCGTGGTGGTAACTTTCATAAAGTTATAAACGGTAGAGAGGTATCTACTATAGAAGATAATCATGTAGAAGTGGTTATAGTCAAGATGGCTCATAACGCTTCACGTACTTTCTATGAGGGAGAGTATGAAGAAGGTAAACCTGTCTCACCAACTTGTTGGTCAACTGATTCTAAATTACCTGATGAAGAAGTACCAACACCTCAAGCTAAAAACTGTAATGTTTGTGAATTTAGTGTAAGAGGTTCTGGTGCAGGTGGTATGGGTGCAGCATGTAAACTTTCATGGCGGATTGCTATTGTATCGTTAGATGATATCGCAGGTGATGTAATGCAAATGGTATTGCCTGCTACATCTACATTTGGGAAAGAAGATACGGGTAAATGGCCTTTTAGACCCTACATACAAATGTTAGCTAACAATAGTGTTAGTGCAAGTAATGTAGTAACTAAGATGGAATTTGCTTCTGATTGCTCTATACCTAAACTATATTTTTCACCTACAGCTGCTGTAGAAAGTAAAGATATAGAAATTGTAAGGGAGCAAAGTAAATCCTCTGCAGCCGAAGAAGCTATTAAGATGAATATATATCAAGGTAATGTTAAAAAATCACCGTTTGATAAACCAAAACCTATAGTAGATGAGAATGATATAAACACCCTAATGGATAAATGGGGCATAAAAACCGAGGGAGATTAAAATGGCAAGACCATATAGTGATAAACTTTTAATTCATTTAGCTAATGCTGACCCTGAGAGGGTCGGAGTACAGCTTGCAAAAATTTGTGTGGAGGCTAAATTACCTGCGTCAGCTATTGCTGAACACTTTGATGTATCAAGGATGGCAGTGCATGGGTGGTTTAGAGGTAAATACATACGAGAAAAGAAATGTATTAGTATTAGAAAATTTATTAGTGTGATACAAAAAGACTTGGATAAAGGGAAGTTACCAACTAAGACTCAATTGTTAGCTAAGAAATATTTACAGAATATAGAAAATGATTACTAAATTTTATGAAAAAATATTACCAACAAAAGGCAACAAATATTGTGTAGCTTGGACTAGTGGCAAAGGAATGAACCACGAGTGGGTTGATTATATAAAAGATATAGAACCTACAATAAAAGACTTACAAAGTAAACACAAAGATATAAATATATATGTAGCCATGTCTTCTTTTGAAGGACAAAGCAGGTTAGCTAAACATGCCACATATAGAAAATCTTTATTTGTAGACCTAGATGTAGGTAAAGACAAAGCCGAGTCAGGTAAAGGTTATGCTACAAAAGAAGAGGCAGAGAAAGCCTTAGATGATTTTGTAGAGAAAACTTTATTACCTCCTGTAATTAAATTAGATTCTGGTAATGGTATACATGGGTATTGGCCTTTACAAGAAGAGCTAACTATAAAAGAATGGGAGCCTTATGCAGAAAAGTTTTTTAATTTCTGTTTAGAGCATAAGTTACTAGTTGACTCATCTGTTATGTGTGACGCTGCTAGAATAATGCGAAGTCCTGATAGTATTAATTACAAGAAAGGGAAAGAGCCTGCACCTGCCAAACTATTAACTGAAGAGATACATGAGTATCCATTAGAACTTATCAAAGATAGAATTGGTGAAGTAGCAGTATCATTAGATGTTATATTAAAGGATAGAAAACTAACTGAGGACCAAAGAAAAGCACTTAAGTTAGATAACTTTCAATCTGTATTTTCTACTATAGCTAAGAAAAGTCTTAGAAGTGAAGATGGTTGTAATCAAATAAAACATATATTGATGAATGCAACTATGTTAGAAGAACCTTTATGGTACGCAGGTCTATCTATAGCACAACATTGTAAAGATAGAGATACAGCAATACATTTAATGTCAGAGAATCACAAAGACTATGACCCTGATATAACTGAAGCTAAAGCTACACAGTCACAAGATAAACCTTTTTCTTGTGAGAAGTTTAATGACCTTAATCCTACAGGGTGTAATGGGTGTTCGCATAGAGGTAAAATAACAAACCCTTTAGCGATAGGTAAAGAATTTGTACCTGCTCCAACTACGGAGATGACTCCTGTGGAACAATATAAACAAGGTGGTAGCTTGTCTGCTCTTGGTGGACTTCCTAAAGATTTGCACCCGTTTGTGTATGGTGGTGCGGAGGGTGGTATTTACTTTGAACATCCACAAGAAATAGATGAAGATGGACAAGCGTTACCACGTAAAAAGCCTATGTTAGTATCACCGTATGATTTGTACCCTATCAATAGAATATATAGTGCAACAGAGGGTGAGTGTTTAAATATGATGTATCATCCACCTAACGATAAACCAAGAGAATTTATGATGCCTATGGAGCATTTATATGACCCAACAAAATTCAAACAGATTGTATTACGTAATGGGGTATTTTTTGACCCTAACAACCAACAAGGAAGGTATCTTATGACTTATATTTATAGATGGGGAGACTACCTATTATCCAAAAGTAAAGCTGAAATTATGCGAACACAGATGGGTTGGACACCAGACAAAGATGCTTTTGTAATAGGTAATAAAGAAATAGATTTGAAAGGGAATGTTGTTAATAGTCCAACTTCACCGCTATGTAAGGGTATAGCTCAACACTTAAATACTGAGGGTAGCTATCAAGAATGGAAGAATACAGCTAATAAACTAGATACACCTAGCCTAGAACTACATGCATTTACTATGTTGACTGGGTTTGGTTCTGTGCTTATGGAAGAAACAACTACCAATGGTATGACTGTATGTCTCACAGGTACAGACTCAGGTTCAGGTAAAACAGGTGCACTACAAGCAGCTTTAAGTATATGGGGTAATCCAGAGGCACTTAAGCTTACACAAGGTGGTGCAACAGAGAACGCATTGACAGCTAGATATTTGGCATTTCACAACCTACCGTTTGGTTTAGATGAGGTAGGTAACATAGAAGGTAGAGCGTTATCTAATCTAATACATAAGATATCAAATGGTAAAGCAAAGGTGCGTATGCAAGCCTCAGTGAACGCTGAGAGGGAGTATGAGATGTCTGCTTCATTGATAGCTTTGTTTACTTCTAACCACTCTTTATATAACACCTTGCAGACTGTAAAGAAAAATCCACATGGAGAGGTGGCTCGTTTACTAGAAATTACTGTGAATAAGCCTAAGATATTCTTTGATGACCCAACAGCAGGAGCAGGCATATTTCAACCCTATAATCACCACTACGGGCACGCAGGGTTTGATTTTGTTAACAAACTCTTTGGATACTCAAAGGAAGAGGTGAGAGCCAAGATAGATAAATGGTTAGTTAGATTTAAGAAAGACTTTGGAGATGACACTACTTACAGATTCCACGAGAATATGATAGCTTGTACTTTTGCTGCAGGTGAGATAGCCGTAGAGCATGATATAGTAGATTTAGATTTAGCTAGAATATACACAGCTACTGTAAGCGAACTAATCAATATAAGAGACAATGTGATTGGACGCATTAACGAGGTAGACTACGAGAGTATGCTTGGAGAATATATTAACGCACACAATGCTAACATCCTGGCGTTAGAGGTTAACGAGAACAACAAGGTGAATCAAGAGCCTAGAGGAGAACTATTGATACGAGCAGAGATTGATACTGCTAAGATGTTTATAGAGAAGCGACACTTTAGAGAGTACCTTGGTAAAGCAGGTATA
>Ga0209193_1001702_pt1 | contig 10965 bp, 8 predicted proteins | sample COGITO_mtgs_1003_FD_185515 | JGI IMG/M metagenome (GOLD analysis project Ga0209193, IMG submission 185515) | Pelagic marine microbial communities from North Sea - COGITO_mtgs_100330 (SPAdes) (version 2) | ecosystem: Environmental > Aquatic > Marine > Epipelagic ... | reverse complement strand
TTTGCTTCTGGTAAAAATTTATCTGGTAAAGATAAAATCGTACGTGTTACGGATGATATTAAAATGCCTTTTTCAAAAACTACTGGTATTAATAGATTACCTTTAGGAAGAAAATTAGGAAGAGGTATAAGAGATGTAGCTATGACTTCTGCTCCTATTGGTGTAGCACAACAAGTTGCTAGTAATGTCTCTCCTTTATTTACAGACGAAGACATGACTGCACAGAATTACGCAAATATTATAGCTGCTGGATTATTAGGTCCAACTAGTTTGAGATATGGTAGAGCTGGAATACAAAGGTTAGCTCCTAACTTATCTAAAAAAATGGGATTAAACAGAGGCACTGATATAAAACCTAGAATGACTAAAGATGCTTCTGGTAAAGAAGTGCCTATGAAAGATGATATGGGTAGAGTTATAAAAGATAAATATCAATTACAAATGTCTGATAAAACATTAAGAAAAGACCTTACGACAGGAGTAGGATCAGGACTTGTAAGTGCAACTCCATTTATTTTTGGCATGGGTGGAAGTCCAGAGAAAACTACTTATCCAGATACTACATTACCTAAAGATGAGATTGCTGCACAAAATGAATTTACTAATTTAAGTAGTAATCAATATGGTGAAGAAGTAAAAAAAGTAATTAATTTAGTTAAATCTAAAAAAGGAAGATACTCTGATGCACAGATAACACAAATGCTTAAAGAAGCTGAAGCTGTAGATAAACTAACACAAGAAAAAGGTCCTATAGATGGTCAACCCCCAGACAATAATCAATCAATTGCAGGTGGAGAGGGTCAACCTCCAATATCAGGAAATGAAAAACCTCCTGAAGCACCTGGTACAGGTTTAGATAATGAAGTTGATTTAAAAGTAAATTCAGAACAAGCTATAGGGCAAGCAGATACTACTGCAAAAAACATGACAAATCCTGCTGTCACAAAACCTTCTATTGTAAACCCTAATTCACCAGGTGATGTATTATTACAAGCAGAAATAGCAGATAGAGATTATTCTGGTATGGAAAAAGAAATGAGTAGATACCAAGAATTTATAGAGAGTGAGCAAGGTAAAGTTCTTAATTACAAAGAATATATGAAAAGATTTAAAGAAATGACTGGAGATGACGATCAAGCTGGTAATATTGCTTTATTTAAATGGGGTATGGCAATGATGACTGGTAGAAGTAACCAAAATGGTTTAGCTGGTTTTATGGATATTGCTGGTACTGCTGGTCTAAGTTTAGGTGAAGATTTAATGGCTATAAACGAAAGAACAAGAGAAGAGAATAGAGCTTTAGCTGGCTCATTTTTAGCATATGAACAAGATGCTCAAAAGTATTTATCTGGATTGGAGCAACAAGGTCTTCAACAAACATTAGCTCTACAAGAAAAAATGTTAAATGATAAAGTAGAAGATAGTAATACTTTATTTAATAGACAAGTAGCTTTACAACAATTACATAATCAAAAACTACAATATTTACAACAAATAGCTGATAGAAGAAATGAAGCAATGGAAGCTGGTAAGTTACGTACTGTATTAGTAAAAGATGACTCACGATTTAAGCAACGTAAAAAAGTTTATGGTCAAAATAAAAATGGTAATTTAATTAACATTGAAAATTTTGAAAACGGAGTTCAAAAAAATATACCAATTACACAAGCAGAGTATAACGCAATAATAGATCAAGATTTACAAGTAGATCCAGGAAGAGCAGGTAAATTATATAATAGATTACAAGCTGCTAATACTGGTTTAAAGTTTACACAAATTGTTGCAGACATACATAAGCAAGAAGGTGGAGTAAAGCTTGGTTCTGTAGGTCGTTTTCAAGATATTTTTACTAACGTAAAGGGTTTATATAATGAGTGGACTGGAAGTAAAGATGTTGGTTTAGGAGGGTCTATAAATAATTTAACAGATGATCAAGCTGTACGATCAATGTTAGATCAATATTATGTAAATGAAGCAGTAAAATCTGGTGGAACTTTAAATAAAAGAGATCAAAAAGACCGAAATGAGTTAATGGCTAGATTTGAAAAAGATAATGAAAGAGCCAGACGAGATGCTACTAAAATACAACAAGAAGGTATAAATGGTAGTTTTGTACCAAAAGGTATACAAAAAGCTTACGCAAACAAATCATTACAAGAACAAAATAAAATTATAAATCAATTAGCTCAATTAAGACTTATTGAAAATAGAATGAAATATATTGTTGCTAATGCAAATAAAGGGGAAGATAGATTAACTGTTAAAGACGTGGATGATGCGGCAAAAGGAACTAATATTTTAATCTTTGGTAAAGCAGGTCAAACTGTTGCAGCTGATTATGCAGCTATTGCTAATACTCTTAATGATCAATATGATGGTTTAGCTCAAAGTTATATTACAGCAGGAGGTAATCCAGATCAATTAGATAGTCATACTTACACAAGAAGTTACATAAACTGGCAAGCTGAAAAAGGTCAAAATAAGGGTCAAACTAAAACAGATGAACAAAGAATACAAGATTTAGTAAACAAGATAAAAAATAATTAAAGTTATGAATAAACAGGACATACAAGCTATACAACAACAATTAGATTCTGGTGAATTAGATCCTAGGCAATTAAATCAAGATGAACAAGATAGTCTAAGAGAATTAATTCAAAGAGGTATTCTTACAGCTCCAGCTGGAGGTGTTACAAGAATGACTGCTGATAGAGATATAGGTGAAGCTGGAATTATACAAGAAGCTAAGGATGCTAATCAATTTGGAGGTATAAGTACACCAGCTGGCAAAGTAATGACAGAAAGAGCTTCTTTTGAAATGGTAGGAGACGTAATAGGTTCTTTTATGCCTTATCTTAATAATAAAAGAGCTGTTGTTAAAGATGTTATTGAAGGAGTTTCGACTACAGATTCTAAAGGAAATGTTATACAACAAGCTTACACAAAGCCTACAGGTAAAAATGCTTTACGATTAGATAAATTTGATAAAGTAAACTCAAGAATGGCTGATGTTTTAGGTAATGTTGTGGGTAAAAGAGCTGGTTTATTAGGAAAAGCTTTTGTGCGTACTGCCTCTTTTTTAGAAAGAGCTGCTCAAAGAGGTGCACAATTAGTTAAAGCAGAAACAAAAGCCATTCAAGCTGGAGATGCTAGTTTAAGTATGCTAAGACCTGGAGCTAGAACAGGAGCACAATCTTTAATAGGAGGATCAGTAGGTGCTGCAACCGGTTCTGCTATGTATGACATGTCTAATTATCTTGAAGATTTATCTGCTAATTTAACTATGGACATAGGTGATCTTACAGAACAAGGTATAAACTCAAATCCTTTTCCTATGCGTTTACTAGAACACTCAGCTATTGCAGCAAGTAATTCTTTAAAATATGGTTTAATTGGAACTAGTTTAGGTTATGCTGCTGGAGGTATTTTTGGTAAAGGTAAAAAAGCATTATTAGGTTTAAATAGTGAAAATGCTGTTATGATGGCTAAAAAAGCATCTGAACAAGGGATTCCTTTATCTGCGACTGCTTTAGCAAGTGAAGGTTTTGGTGGTTTTTTATCAAGAAACTTTTTTAAAATATTTGGAGTTACTCCTTACATTGGAGGAGCAGGAGCCAGTAATTTAAAAAATACTGTAGCTGAAGTTGTTTTCCCAAAGTATTTAAGTACAGCAAGTGCTTTAACACCTAATACTTCTACGGCTGCTATAGTATCAGAATCTGGTTTAGGTGCAGATGGTATATCTTTAATGACTAAAAATTACCATTTAAATAGAGAAATAATACAAGTACAATTTGATTCTTTATTAAAAAAATCTCAAAGTTTTAATAACCCTCCTATTGTGGGTTTAACTAATTTTAAACAAGCAATTAATGGAATGAACCAAGAAATAAAAGGTTTTACTAACAGTGAATTTAAAGCTTTTGCTGATCAAACATTAGAAGCGGGATCTACTAAGATTGTAAAAGATCAACTAAACAATCAATTAATGATTAAATCTTTAGATGAATTAACTAATAAACAAAGTTTAAGTATTTATGATGCAGCCATGTTTAGAAAATTTTTATTTGAAACTATGGGAGACCCTAAAAACATTAAAAATTTCGAAATGCAAAAACAAGGTAGACAACTTTTAGAAGCTTTTGATAAAGATATGTCTGCTGCTGAGGTTGTTAAAAAACTTGATAATACTGACCCAAGTGTAGCTTCTTTTATAAATAGTATGAATAAGGCTACTGATGAAGAAAATGCTGCAGAAGCTTTAAAAACAGCTATAAAAATGGCTCACGAATTAAAAATAAGTAATGAGTCCTACCATCACTTAGTTAACACTGGTACTTTAGGTTTTGGTAAAGAACAGTATACTCAAGTATTAGCAAACGCTTTAAATAATCCTCAAAGAATAAATAGCAAGGATATTTTTAATTCAATTTTTAAAAATGCTATAAACCAACAAAACCCTCAAGCTTTAAAAGAATTAAAAAGTTTATTAGGTATAGGTTCTAATGCAGCGGGAGACCCAAAACATTATGATGAATACGCTAGAACTTTTATGGGTAAATTAGGTACTAGATTTGTAGTCGATGCTTTTACTTCTGCTTTTAGTCAAAAATCAAAAAAATCTGCTGAAGCTTTTGACCCTATGAATATTTTTATGGAGGATGTAGCTAAAGCTGATCGTATTATTCCTGATATTATAAAAAGCAAACCTGAATACGGTAAATTATTTAAAAAAAACTATGATTCTACAACTAATTATGTGGATGCAGATTTATTTAATAAACTTGATAAATTTGACCCAGAAGATGCAAAAAGAATAAGAGAAGCTTTAGAAACAAGTGTAGAAAATATAAAAATAGATCCCAAAAATATAGAAAACTTTGACTTAAATGCTTTTAAAAGAAATCTAGGAATAGATACAACTGATGGTAGAGCCACACTTATAGAGTTATTTGGTAAAGAACACACAGATAATATTTCTGATTTGGTTGATGTAATGACACGTAGTGTAGACATAGGAATCACAGATCCTTCTTCCTTTTTGTTAAGAAGTGTAACGCTTGGAAGTGGTTTAGCGGGAGGTGGTATATCTGCTCTTATGGGAGGAGGTGTATTAAGTATAGCTGGAGGTGGTTTATTAGGTGCTATATTACCAGCAGTTGCAGGTAGATATTATGGAAAATGGGTATCTAACCCAGAAACAGTAAAAAAAGCTTTAGACCTTTATTCTAAAGAAGAAAGAAGAGCTCTTTTAGAAAAAGATAATATAGGGCCCCTTAAAAACTTTCCTTTTACAGGAGGCAAAAACCCTACTTTAATAGATCCAAGAGAACCTTTAGGTAAATATATAGGTCCTACAAAATCTAGAAATTTAGCTATATTTTTAAATTATGTTACTGGCACACCTAACGATAACCCAAACTTTAGTACAGAAAATATTACATACGAAGATATACAAAATTTTTTAGGAAGTGAACAAGAAGGTGTAGAAGTACCAAATCCTTCAGCATCACCTTTTCAACTCCCACCTAAAGTAATGAAACAAATGTATCCAGAAGCTTTTGCTTTTAAACAATTACCTATAGAAGAAAAAAAAATATATTTAGACACTTTAAAAGCTGCTTTACAAGGTGAAACTCAAGATGAAGAGTTTAATAAACAAGTAAGTCAAATGCCCGAAGAACAACCTCAACAACAACCCGAGCAACAAGCAATAGTTCCAGAACAACAACCAACTGAGGTAGCTCAAACTCCTAATCAAAAAATAGATTTATCTTCTAAATATTCATTTTTATTTCCACAAGATGCTGCTGGACAAGCTATCGCTCAACAACAGGAAGTTAAACGTGGATAACATGATGTTGTGGAATATTTTACTTACGTTGCTTTTATCAGCAGTAGGTTGGGCATTTAATAAAATGTTTCATGAAGTAAAAAGATTACAAATACTACTCAATAAAACCAGGGAAGAGTACCTGCCTCGTGACGATGCACAGTCACAGACAAATCAAATACTCGAACATCTTCGTAGATTAGAGGATAAACTTGATCGTTTTATTGAGAAATCAAATGGTTGAGCCAGTCAGTGCGGTTCTTACGGGAATTGCTTTAGTTACCAAAAGTGTTGAGTTTGTTAAGAAAAATATTAGTACCTGTCAGGATATTGGTGAACTAATTGGTCATGTAGAAAACGCCTTTGAAGGACAGAAAAAAGTTATAAAAGAAAGAGAGAGGTCTGGGGCCGATCCCTTTTCAACACAAGAAGTCGCAAAGGAAGTGATAAATGCTCGTTTAGCTCAAGAAGCCCTCTACCAAATGAAACAGCTAATTAACCTTAGATTTGGTCACGGGACATGGGAATATATTCTTGAAGAACGTAAAAAACGTATTGAAAAAAGAAAACAAGCAATCAAAGAAGCACGGGCCAAGGCTATTAAAAAACAACAAGAAATTATGGAGTATGTCAAATGGGGTTTTATTACCATAGCAACAGTAGCTTTTATAGGAGTGTCAATAGGAATTACTTTAAAGTTCTTTGTTACATTAAGTTCTCCTGTATATGCTCACGAGGTAGAATATGATGACGGAAGTTGTCTTATTTATCGTCCAAAATACTATCTTATATGTGTAAATGAATCAAGAGAACACGCTGATACGCAAGTATATTTAGACTATTTAAAAAACCGTAGTGAGTGGCTTGAGGTAGAGGAATAAACATAGTATACTATATTAATAAATCCGTTTAACTCATATGAGTCGGAAGTAGGTTAAAACCGAAGAAACGCATTATCTTGAAGGAGGTGATGTGTATGAGTAAAATGTCTTTATGGTACTTTAAAAAAGAGTTGCAACAAAAAAAAGTAAAAAAAATAATTAATTATTTAAGGAGATAAAACATGATGAAAAGTAAAGGTTACAGTAAAGGTGGTGCTCGTATGATGAAAGCCAGAGGTGGTAAAATGGCTAAAGGGTATGCAGTAGGTGGTGTGCTTACTGGTGCTAGAGCTGCTATAAAAGGTGTAACAGCATTAAGAGCTGCTGCTAAAAAATTAGGATATGGAGTTACCAAATTAAAAACTTCTAGACCTGGTACAAAACTAACTAAATCTTATATGAAAGCAATGGGATCTACTCCAGCAATACCAAAAACGACTAAAATGAAGAAAAAACCTGGTTATGGTCAAGGATTTTTAACTGGTGCAGCTTATACAGGTGCAGCTACAGTGGGTGCTCCTGCTTTGTTTAATAAAAAGAAAAAGAAAAAAACATCAGCATTTGGTACAGCATTTAGTAAAGCTAGAAAATCTGGTAAAAAAACTTTTACTTACCAGGGTAAAAAATATACAACAAAGGTAAAAAAATAACTTGATAAATAAGTTTCCTATACTTATAGTAAAGTATGGGAAATCTTATATCAAACATTCCATACTTTAAAGTATGGGTACGTAGAGAGTTTACAACTAACCATAGAGAATATCATGGTGACTATCTACATGCTTTAGTGGTAGCTGTTACAACTATTCCAGACAGATGTCTATCCTTCCAAGTCATCTTTACTGGGTGTGAAGATGAAGACAATCGTTTGGAAAATCCTCACGGTGGGGCAATGTGGGCAAGACTCCCTATTACGTCTCTAGTATATGACGACCCACTGGATGAATGGCCTAACCCTATGCCAACTCATTTAGCTCAACCGTGGGATTGTTCTAGTAGAGATCATTCTATTATAAATATTAACAGAGCTAGTTCTAGTCCTTGGTTATGTAAAGTAGGGGGAGAATTTTATACAGGTAAATATCATTTTACTGTTGATTATACAGGTAATGAGATAGCTGATGATCCAGCTCAACATAAGCAAAGTCATTTATTACATTTAACTAATGGTCCTTACAAAGGTTGCATGGTTGCTTTACCTAATAATAGAGTAAGAGTAACTTCTCCAGCTATGTGGGTAACTGGTGAGGGAGCACCAGATTTTATACCTAGTCAATATACACATAGTGCTGAAGAACACGATAGCTATATGGATTGGGAACAAACCTTTGATAATTTGTATGCAGATAAAAAGAAAAAATAAAGGTTTTGTAATATCTGACTTTAGTATTGTACAAAAATATAAATATAAAAGTTATTCTAGGAACGATGAAGAGGTAAGAACTTACAATGTAAATGGAAAAAAGCATCCGTCTGTTACTACTATTTTATCAGCAACACAAAGTAAAGAAAAAATGAAGTCGTTAGAGCAATGGCGTAAAAGAGTTGGACAGGAACAAGCTACACGAATCACGATAGACGCAGCCAGACGAGGAACTGAGATGCACTTAGTTTTAGAAAAGTATTGTCAAGCTAAACCTTATTTAAATATTACAGAACAAGGTAATCAGTCAAGATTAATGGCTCATAGGATTGTTGAAAACTTAGGTAAATTAAAAGAAGTATGGGGCAGTGAAGTGAATTTAATGTACGAAGATTATTGTCCTTCTTTATACCCAGATCCTAAAAAAATGGCTTGGGCTGGTATGACTGATTTGGTAGGGTTGTATGATAATAAACCTACTATTATAGATTTTAAACAATCTAATAAATTAAAAAGAGAAGATTGGATTGAGGATTATTATTATCAAATTGCAGCATATTCTATTGCTCATAAGGCGTATTACGGTGAGATAACACAAGGTTTAATTTGTATTTGTACAAAAGATTTTGTGTACCAACAATTTATAATGGATGAAAAAAAATTATTAGAGTACGAAAATAAATGGTTTGATAGAGCTTATGAATACTATAAAAAGTTAAGTACCTCTTCTCCTAAAGTTTGAGCAGACATTTTCTTTTTTTCATTTAAAGCTTTAATTATAAACTCATCTATAGTTCCTTTAGTAACCAAATCAATATAAGTAACACTATTTTTTTGTCCATGTCTATGTGCTCGATCCTCGGACTGCTCTCTTAACGTCAAGTCATAACTATTACTAAAATAAATTACTGTAGTAGCTGCTGTAAGATTTAAACCATATCCTCCTGTAGATGGATTACCTACAAAAAATCTTGTTTTAGAATCATTCTGAAAAGACTCTACTGCTTGGTCTCTATCTTTAACATTAACAGCTCCGTAAATAGCTACTGTTTTATCTAAAGGATATTTTTTTCTAAGAACTTGTATTATCTGTTCTAAATTATGAATATAGTTTGCCCATATAATTACTTTACCTTCAGCCTCATCTATTATATTACATAACTCTGCCATTTTTGGTGTATCAAATGATTCCTTTTGACCTTTATCTGAAACAAAAAAACCACAAGTAACTTGATGCAATCTTAAAAGCTCTGTTAATTTATTTGTATAACTTGCTTCTTTATCTTGAAAAATAGCTCTGGCATATTTCTTCAAACTTGTATAACATTCTAATTGTTCTTTAGACATACCTAATAATCTTTTAGAAAAAACTTTTGGTGGTAAATCAAAACAATCTTCTTTTTTTACTCTTGATGAAAAACTTTTTATCTTACCTTCTAATTCTGATAAATTTGTAAAATACATAGGTATCATAATTTGTCTATTACCTTCATTACTTAAAGGTCTCATTGCACAATACCTTGCACGAAAAGCATAATAACTTTTATAACCAAGTAAACCAGGTTTCAAAAACTCACATTGACTATATAAATCTAATGGGCTTTTTGTAGTAGGTGAACCAGTCATTCCTCTTTTATATTTTACTTTTAAACTTATCTTTATTATATTTTTAGTTCTTTTTGCTTTATGGTTTTTTATAGTAGTGCACTCATCAACTGCCATAAACATTTTATCTCCATGTTTATCTATAAGTTTTTTTGCAACTCTAACTCCGCTTGCATGAGACAAAGCTTCTACATTCATTATGTACCAATTTATATGATCTTTTAAATGGTAATCAAAAGAATCTCTTCTAAATAAATATTTAAAACCTTTTGCTGAGCTATGTATATCTATCTCTTTAAGCCAGTTATGTGTAATACTATTTGGTACAATAATTAATACTGTATTTATTTTTTTTTGATTATACAAATAAACAGCGTTATCAATTGCAACTTTAGTTTTACCTGTACCCATACCCATTAAGAACAAAAAGTACTCTTTTTCTGCACCTTTGATGAGTGCTTCTCTTTGATGTTCGAATGGTTTTGTTTTATAAATGTGTGTCATTCCATAAGTCTAGGATTTTTTTATTGACAATGCAAGAAATAAAAATTAGTGTAAACAATTAACGGAGGAAAACATGAAACAAGAAGAAGTAAAACTAGAAGTAAATATTGGAGATGACGATTTAAAAGATTTAAAGTTTTTAATTGAATCAATGGTGAGGAATGAAAAAACTATTAAAGATTTAGAATCAGCTCTCTCTGAAATAAAGCAACAACAGCGACAATTATCTGAAGTAGATGTACCCACTAAAATGAAAGATATGGGTATGCAAGAGTTTGTCACTGACAAAGGAGTGAAGGTTAAAGTCAAAAGTTTTTACACAGGCTATATACCTACTTTAAAAGCTAGTGCTAAAAGTCCAGAACTAGCTGATCGTAGGGAAGCTTGTTTAAAGTATTTAAGTGAAAACGGACACGACTCCTTAATCAAGAACGAGTTGGCTATAACATTTTCTAAAGGTCAAGACAACGAAGCTAAGAGTGTCAAGGCTGATTTAGAGAATAAAGGCTACCCCGTAACATTAGATCCTTCAGTAAACGCAGCCACTTTAAAAGCACATATAAATGTGATTAAAAAAGATAATGGTGAATTTGATGATGAGTTATTTAATGTTTTTTATAAAACCGAAACTAAATTAACGAAAGGAAAGAATGATGAGTAAAGTAGCAGTTAAACAAGAAAATGCTCCAGCTATTAATACAGATAGTTGGATTGAAGATGCTGGAATGGGTATTGAGTCAGCTTCGTCTGACGAATTTAAATTACCTTTAATTAAAATA
>Ga0209193_1001697_pt1 | contig 11012 bp, 9 predicted proteins | sample COGITO_mtgs_1003_FD_185515 | JGI IMG/M metagenome (GOLD analysis project Ga0209193, IMG submission 185515) | Pelagic marine microbial communities from North Sea - COGITO_mtgs_100330 (SPAdes) (version 2) | ecosystem: Environmental > Aquatic > Marine > Epipelagic ... | reverse complement strand
TTCATGTATCACAAAAATTGGGTGCAAAGATTGACTCGCAACTCGTTAAAGAAAAACTTGGTGAGATTGCGTATCATCAATGCAAAGTACCAACGCAGTATAAACAGATACAGGCTATGCCTTTATCGGAAACAACAGTATCAAGAAACAAAAAAGCTACCATTGATGAAGTAGCTGATTTCAGAATTTCTGCATAGTTCCAATGATGCCTATGTAGAATGTTAATTGTCACTTTAGTTCAGTCGACAATGTTGGGGGCGAAGTTGTTGAGATCTTCGCCCCTTTTTTACGTCTGCATTTTCCATCTGCATTTTCCATCTCCATTACTAAGTATACTATAGAGATATATAGGTACACAGAAGCATGCTGACGGAGTTGCTCTCGCACAACAGTTCCTACCTGTGTAAAAAAAAGAAAATAAAAGTTTGACTATAAGATTAAATGGGAGTAAGAAGGTAGATAGAAAGGAGAAATCAAAATGCCGAATAATGATGACTACTTATCAAGACAATTATCAGCAGTTAATAATGCTTTTGGTGTTCAAGCAGTTGACAATCAACCTGTTACTGAACAAAGCCATGTTGATAATATTAATTGGAAAGCTTTGTACAAAGTTTTAGAGTCTGAAGTTGAGAGCATAATACTAGACCCTAACGCACCACGTTACGTTAGTGAATGGGGTCAAGGTGTTATGGCTAAGCTTCGTGAAAAATTACCGAGATAACTATTTCCTATAGGATCGGCGAGGGGGCATATGCCCCCTTTTTTTATGTCTATCACCAGCAGCCAGGCAGCTTCGCAGCCAGTTCTTCCCAGGCAGCAGGTACTCACCTGAATACAGTCTTCTACAACATCTAGGTACTTAGATTGCCTCAATAACTAGATCTAGTGTTTCGATCGCCCCCACCACACCCAATTTGCCCCGTTGCGTGTCAAACTAAACTAAAGGCTAAGTTTTACACAAACAGAAAGTATGATATAACTTTTTTTATGAATTCAGAAAAAATCCCAACGGAATTATTAAAATACGAATTAAGGAAAATGCAACTAAAAGTGTCAGAGGAGTCCCGTTCCTCCTTCTTAACTTTTGTAAGAAAAGTTTGGCCAGAGTTTGTTGCAGGTTCACATCATAAAATTATTGCAAAAAAATTTGAAGACATTTCACGTGGAAAGATAAAACGATTAATTGTTAATATGCCACCAAGACATACAAAATCTGAGTTTGCTTCTAATTTATTTCCTGCGTGGATGTTAGGACAAAAACCTAAATTAAAAATTATACAAACTACACATACAGCAGAACTATCTTATAATTTTGGTAGAAAGGTTAGAAACTTATTTGATCAACAAGAATTTAAAGATGTTTTTCCAAACAGTGCTTTATCGCAAGATTCTAAAGCATCTGGTAGATTTAACACCAAAGTAGGTGGAGAATACTTTGCAGCAGGGGTCGGTGGTGCGATAACAGGGCGTGGTGCTGATTTATTAATTATTGATGACCCACATTCCGAGCAAGATGCCCTTAGTCAAACAGCCATGGACAACGCCTATGAATGGTACACATCTGGACCTAGACAGCGTCTACAACCTGGTGGTGCTATTGTTATAGTTATGACGCGTTGGTCGACAAAGGATCTTACAGGAAAGTTATTAAATGCACAAAGTAATGAAAATGCTGATCAATGGGAGGTTGTTGAGTTTCCAGCCGTTTTGAATGATAAACCACTATGGCCTGAGTTTTGGAATATAAGTGAATTAAATGGTGTAAAAGCCTCTTTGTCCGAACAAAAGTGGCAGGCACAATGGCAGCAACAACCAACATCTGAAGAAGGATCTATTATAAAACGTGAGTGGTGGAAAATGTGGCCAAAAGAAGACATCCCTCCTTTGATGCATATAATACAAAGTTATGATACCGCATTCAGTAAAAGAGAGACAGCAGACTTTAGTGCCATAACAACGTGGGGTGTATTTAGACCCGTGGAACACGGACCACCGCACATTATACTTTTAAAATCTAGAAAGGGTAGGTGGGACTTTCCTGAGCTGAAAGAAGTTGCATTAGAAGAATATAAATACTGGGAACCTGAAACTATCTTGATCGAAGCGAAAGCAACTGGTATGCCCTTAACACAGGAGCTACGTCAATTGGGAATTCCCGTAGTAACTTATACGCCTAGTAAGGGCAATGATAAGCATGTACGTGTCAACTCCGTAGCTCCCCTTTTTGAAGCGGGACAGGTATGGGCTCCTGATGAGCGTTGGGCAGAAGAAGTTATTGAAGAATGTGCCGCTTTCCCTTATGGTGAGCATGACGATTTAGTCGATTCAACAACACAAGCGTTGTTGCGATTTAGACAGGGTAATTTTATCAGTCTAGAGTCTGATTATGTGGATGAACCACGATACATTGAACCGAGAGAATATTACTAATGGTAGATATTAATGACATTTTAAATGATGATCCAATTATTGATATTGATCAAGAAGAAATATTTGGTGCAACACCACCTTTAACAGAAGAACAAAAAACAGATGCTTACGGCCCTAGTGGTCGAGATATTATTTCTAGAAATGTCGTTTCTGGTATGTCAAACATGTATGATTTCCTAGCTCCTAGTGAAGAACAGTTGGCTAGACTTCGAGCAATACAAGCAGAGAATCAAAAAATAGCAGATCAAACAGGAATGAAGCTAACTGAATTATATCGAATGTTTGGTTACGGAGATCCTCGAGGGGAAATATTAAAAGATATTGGGTTTACACGACCTACTCTTGGAATGAATTTAGTACAAGGAAGAGATTTTTTATTTGGGGCACAACAAAAAGGTTTTAAAAAATTAAAAGAAGGTGCTGATTATTTTGATCTTACAGGAGAAGAACAGTTTGGTATTGTACTATCACCGTTAGATTTATTGGATATAGGTGGTTTAAGTTTTGGTTTAAAAAAATTAGCACAGATGGGTTTAAAAAAACTTGGTCCTAAAGCAACATTAGCAGATGCCGCGCAAGATGCAGATATTATGAAGGGGTTATCGGACAGTGAAGCACAAGAAGTAATACAAAAACTAAAACCCGTTATAGACGGCGAACAAGAATTTTTATTACGAGCAGCTAAAGGACCAAAACAGAAAAAATCTGTTGCACCTACAGTAAAAGATTCAGAGGTTGTACCTGGTATAAAAATAAAAGATTTTGATGAATCATTATTACAAACAAAACCTTTAAAAGATACATCATTAAAAAGACAAGTTACAAAACCTGAATTACAAAAAACAAGAAAAGAAATATCTCAAAATCTTAAAAATTATTTTACGAAGAAAAAAGATTTTACAAAAAAAGATTTAGAACAAAATGTTGTTACAAATATTTTTGAAAAATCATTTAATAAAATTGGTTTACAAAGATCTAATTTAGAAAGAAACATAAGAGAAGATTATGTTAGATTGAATAAAACAATAAATCCTGAAACAAATAAACCATATATTGACGATCAACTTTTAAAAGAAATAACGGCTTATCAAAACAAACGAAGAACTTTGTCAGGTGCTATAGCAGACAGAATAAAGGCAGGAGATGAGGTAGCAACAACAAGAGCTTCAGAGGCAACAGAATTTTTAGGTAAAAAACAAGAAGGTATAGATACACCTATTCAAATGAACAAAATTGTTTTGTATGATGAACTAGCTAAAGCAATGCCTGATGACTTTAAAGCAGGAATTTCTACAACAAGAAAAAGAGAAATTGTAGATGAGTTAGTTGAAAAAAATCCAAAGTTAAAACAATATATAGGATTGCAGAGAAAAATAGATGAGGACACACTAGCTCCAGAGCCTACTGCAGTAACAGAGGCAAGAAGAAAAGAAGTTGAAGTAGAGTTAAGAAAAAATTATCCTAATGAGTTAATAGAAGGTGTTACAACTAAAAATAAAAAGAAAAAACCTGATTTCTTTTTAAGTGAAAAAAAAGATGTAGCCTCCATACAACAAAATCCTACATTTAAATTCTATGAGTTCTTGTCAAGAACAATGCCTGAGACAAGTATGCAACAACTTTTTAAAAATGTAAAAATAGGAGACCCTGCTGATTTAGCTAACCCTGGTCAACGATTATTTAATTCTTTTAAAAAACTAGAAGATATACGAAAAGTAGTAAGTCCTAAAATAAAACCTTTATTGGAAAGAGTATACGGAATAAAAAACCCATCCGTCCAAATAGCTCATACTTTTAAATCATCAAAACTAACACCACCAAAAGGTATAAGTAAAAAAGAACCTTTTTTAATGGATATAGATCCAGAAGAGTTTATTGCACAAGGTGTTAACCCTGACTTTTTGTATTTGGATATTTCTCCGTATAATATAGGCATTCAAAACTTTTTAGAAAGTTCTGCAACAAAAGCTTTACGAGCTGGAGATGCTGCTGAATTTGATAAGATAGATCAACTAATGACAAATGTAGGTATAAAAGGAATCGTTGATAATGTTCCTGTAGGAAAACAAAAAAAGCTATCAACTAAGTTAAGAGCTATTATTGATGAATTAGAAAAAAGGGGTGATCCTATTCCTGAATATGATCAAATTATGGAAGCAATAAAAATACTAGAAACTTCTGGTCCAGAAGGATATGCTTATGGTGGTATGGTAGAAGACGATTTAGATATTTTTCAAGAAACAAGTAATGACCTTCCTGAAGGATCATATGAGGTTGCAAATCTTATGTTACCTCTCTTTAAAGCTTTTGGTAAAGCACCTGTTAATGAGGTTGCACCAATACCAACACCAAAAGAAAAATTATCAAATCCAACAAAGAAACAAAAAGAAAGTTTGGAGAGAGAAAAAGAAATAAGATCTGAAGAAGATATTTTTGATCCAACCCCAGATGAAAGAGTAGAGATTGGTACAGATACACCTATTGAAGTTACACCATTAACAAATCAGCCAATGACGTCTGTCTTCTATTCAGACATAGAACGTGCAATGACAAACGCACCTGATCAGTTTGCAAATAAACAAGAGCTCCTTGATTTCTTAAACAAAAACAGAATTAAAAAATCCGAGGTCGACGATTATCGTATCAATGCTCTTTTACGATTATACGATGAGGGTATGCCAATACCTAAGGGTGATGTTCTTTCACAAGTTAGATCAGCGCCGATCAGCGGTATGCGAGTACACGCAACAGGTCAGGGGTCCGAGATGATCAATCCAAATGGCGCGAGTAGAACACGATATGAAGGATACGCTAAAGATGGTTTCATCGAAGGTAGTCAACGAGAAAGAATTTTATATTTAGATAGAAACAAATTACCTGGTGACTCAGGTGAATATCCAGACGCAATGTTTGGCGGTGAACAAATATTCCGTCATGAGTTTGGTATGCCTAATGAATCAGATACGTACGTGATCGGTTGGACGCGGCTCACGGACCGCTATGGTTTTGTGCCACCAAAGGTAGAAGGACCACAAACAAAAATAAATGTAAGTAAACTCACAAAAGAAAAAACAAAAAATGAACGAAGTTTGCAAGGTTTATATGCTGAAGCAAAAAGCAAGCTACAAAGATATGCGACTCAGAGAGGATTTAGTCAAGCAGAGATTAATGATATAATAATTGAGTTTGGGGGCGATACTCCTAAACTATCTATCATAGCAAGGTATGCTGATCAATTAGATGAGATAAGCCCAGGTTTAGTGAATCAAATGGATGAGCTCGTTGTTAAGAATAGAGAGCTACAAGAACAAATAACTAAAGGATCGGGCGTTGATCCGAGCGGCGTGGTTCGTGTGACGTTTGCCGATGAGATACAATCCGATTTATTACAAGCAGCAGCCATGCGTAAACAACAACTGACCGCGGCTCTTCGTAAGATACAAGAAGAAGGCAACTCAACAAATCTACAAGGGCTTAATAGATTAGCAGAAGCAACAATGGATTTTTATGAAAAGAATAAATCCGTGTTTAGACCACTAAAGAAAACGGATGCTGAGGTAAATGTATTGGCACAAAGAGTAGCAAAGATGGATGAAGAGGTAGATGAGATTGTTGGTAAGTATCTTGAAACAAGAGAAGTAACTGATGCGGATCTATCAAGACTATCAACTTTATTAAATGACAATCTAGATACAATGATGAAAGAACTTATTGATATAGATTCAAATGCCATAGACGGATTATTTCCTGATCTACCATTTAAGAATAGAGATGAGTGGGCAGATGCTTTAATTAAAAAGGACTTGTATGAACTAGCGTATAGAAAGTTTGTATTGAAAGATCCTGATGCTTCTTCGTATTATGCGGTGTCGCCATCTCAATACGTTATTGACAGATATAGTTTTCAAGGAAATGCTGCAACATCTGCAGCCGATAGAGCGGCTGATAAACAACGACGCTTTGATGTTTTTAAAAGAAGTGGTGAATTTAGAGGTTCACAATACAAAGGTATTGGTATGGACGAGTTTTATGGAGGGCCTAACTCTGTTTCAAATGTAATTGATAATTCAGGAACAGCGGCTACTAACCCTAATTTTGGAAAACCAAAACATTACACATCTACAATAGAGACAATATTAAAGAAACAAGCGCAGAGTAATAATTCAGAAATGATTACAATGCCTGTACAAGTAAAAAGTGGAAAAGGGTCAACACAATACCGTGTTACCGATCAAAATGGTAATATGGTAGCAACCTTAACCAATGAAGATCAGGCAAGACAACTGCTGGTATCAAATCCAAATTACAGAATTCAACCTATCGCCATACCTAACAAAAAAGACATGGAGCCAGTTTTTGCTATTAAAATTACTCCTGAAATGCTAGAACCATATAAGACACACAAAGCACAAGGTGGACTTGTCGAGCATATTGATATATTTGAGGTAGCATAATGGCCGTAGACAGAAGAATTACAGGAGAACCAACAGAAATTGAAACAGAATCTATTACGATAGAAACACCCGAAGATGAATTAAACGTAGAAAACATTGAAATGACAGAAGATGGAGGAGCGTTAATTAATCCAATTGATGAACAGATGGAGGTAGAATTTGATTCTAACTTAGCCGAATATATTGATGAAAAAGACTTGCAAAATATTTCATCTGATTTGATTGGTGAGTATAAAGAAGATAGTTCCTCTCGAGAAGAGTGGTATGATGCTTACGCAAAAGGATTAAAACTGCTTGGATTTAAATATGAAGATAGATCACAACCTTTTCAAGGAGCAAGCGGTGTAACGCATCCTTTATTATCAGAGACTGTTACACAGTTTCAAGCGCAAGCATATAAAGAATTATTACCTGCTAATGGCCCTGTAAGAACACAACTTATTGGCAAAGCAGATCCTCAAAAAGAACAACAAGCACAGCGCGTGCAGGACTTCATGAATTATCAAATCATGCATGTTATGGAAGATTTTGATCCTGACTTGGATCAAATGTTATTTTACTTACCTTTATCAGGCTCTAGTTTTAAAAAGGTATACTATGATTCTACAATGGGAAGAGCTGTATCAAAGTTTATCCCCAGTGAAGAATTAATTGTTCCTTACACAGCAACTGATTTAGCTACAGCGGAACGTGTTACACATGTTTTAAAAAGAACAGAAAATGATATTCGTAAACTACAAGTAACGGGTTTTTATCGTGATGTAGACTTAGAAGAATATAGCGATCCTGATACGAGCAATATTCAAACTGAAGTTAACAGAATGGACGGTGTAAAAGAAACTGGTAGTGGTTATAAAAATGATCAATATACTTTACTAGAAATACACTGTGATTTAGATTTACCGAGTTTCGAAGATCCCGATGGAATTAAACTTCCTTATATTGTTACTATTGATGAAGGCTCTGGCAATATTTTATCGGTGTACAGAAACTATGATGAAAAAGATTCTTTAAAAAAGAAAAAACAATATTTTGTTCATTACAAATTTTTACCTGGTTTAGGTTTTTATGGTTATGGGTTAATTCACATGCTTGGTGGTTTATCAAGAACAGCAACAGCAGCTCTTCGACAACTACTTGATGCAGGCACGTTAGCAAATTTACCAGCAGGATTTAAAGCAAGAGGATTACGTATAGCAGATGATGATTCTCCTATACAACCTGGTGAGTTTAGAGATGTAGATGCACCTAGTGGAGACTTACGAGCAGGACTTATGCCTTTACCTTACAAAGGGGCGGATCAAACTTTATTTCAATTACTAGGATTTGTTGTACAAGCAGGGCAACGTTTTGCTTCTATCGCTGATCAAAAAATTGGGGATAGTGTAGCAGCAAATGCACCTGTAGGAACAACAATGGCGTTGATCGAAAGAGGATCAAGAGTCATGAGTGCAATACATAAAAGATTACACTATGCACAAAAAACAGAATTTAATTTATTAGCAAAAGTATTTAAAGAATTTTTACCTCCTCAGTATCCATACACATTAAATGATAATGCTGTACCAAGTATTAAAACATCTGATTTCGATGAACGTGTTGACATCATGCCAGTGTCTGATCCGAACATATTTTCTATGTCTCAACGTGTAACGTTGGCACAAACACAATTACAAATGGCACAATCAGATCCTAAGTCTCATAACCTATATGAAGCATATAAAAGAATGTATCAATCACTTGGTGTTAAAGATATTGATGCTATTTTACCACCACCAAAAACACCAGCTCCAAAAGACCCTGGTTTAGAAAATTCTGATGCTTTACTTGGACAAAAATTAGTTCCGTTTAGAAATCAAGATCATCAAGCGCATATTGATGCTCACAGAACATTTATGTCTTCTATGTTGGTACGCTCAAATCCTCAAGCAACCATTTTATTACAAGCACATGTCATGGAACATGTTTCTTTATTAGCAAGAGAACAAGTTGAAGCTGAAAATCAACCTTTAATTGAACAAGAAGCAGCAAAATTTGGCGGGCAGCTTCCACCAGATCTTCAAGCACAGTTTCAAGAAGAGATTGAACGTCAAGTTGCTACTAAAGTTACTGAATATATTGAAGAAATGTTTGTTGAAGAGCAACAAGCTATGGAAGGTCAAGGTCAAGACCCTCTTGTTGGATTAAAACAGCAAGAATTACAGCTAAAATCACAAGATATTCAACGAAAAGCACAAAATGATCAACAAAAACTTGATTTAGAGGGTGCAAAACTCGATCAAAGTGCAAAAATAGCACAAGATAAGATAGATTCTAACGAAGATATTGCACAATTACGTGCAAATGTTAATCTAGAAAAACAAAATGACAAGCGCAACAGTTAGATTACAAGAATATTTTACTGAGTTAATGACTTTTGCTGATACAGGTGTAACAAGTCAAGAAGACCAGATACTTTTAGCGGGTGCAATGATGGGTGTAGCAAAAATGCTATATCATAACAATCTTACCGAGCAAGAATATGATAATATTTTAAATCATAACGCAAGAGACTTGCTAAATCTTTTAAAACCAACTATACATTAAGTATTATGCCAAAAAAGAAAACAAAAGAAGAGTTTTTAAAAGAGTACAGCGGTAAACAAAATCCTATACCAAATATTTTTTCAAAAAAGAAACAAAAACAAGGAGCTTCGCAAGGAAAGCCTTTTAAAAAAAAGAAAAAAGGTAAGTACGGTGGAGACATTCCAGCAAGAAAAGAAGTGCCTGGAAATCCACACGGTGTAACAAAAAAAGATCAAGAAGGTAATATAATATTAATGGCAAAGGACGGTGGTTCGGCATCCAAGTTTCCTGATCTATCAGGTGATGGCAAAGTTACACAAAAAGATATTCTCATGGGCAGAGGAGTTGTTAAAGCTGCCAAAGGTGGTTTAGCGGGTAGACTAGCTACACGCGGTTATGGAAAGGCAAGAAAATGAAATTTAAAAATGCAAAAATGACTACTGTCTCTGCAAAAAATCCTTTTCCAACAATGAAAGTTGGATCAGATGCAGCAATGACTTTTCCCTCTTTTGTTGTGAAAAACAACAAAGGTTCGGGCCCAAAAGGTCAGACAAGTAATGCGCAGATTAAAAAAGTAGCTTTTAAAGGCGTAAAATAGTATAATCCCGACTTTAACAAAGGAGGTTCTATGAACTTACTAAAAGATCTATGGTCACATATTAAAGAGTGGTCAGATTGGAAAATGAAGGACTGGATTAAGGCCGCTATTGTAGCGATCGTTGTTATCTGGATAATTAGCTGGATGACAGGCGGAGCAGCATAGTGCTTAATCTTCTCGGAGGACTATTAGGCGGTAAAGGTGGAGCCTTAAAAACTATCGCAAAAGTTGTCGACGAGATTCATACATCAGAGGAAGAAAAATTAGATAAAAAAATATTGATGCAACGCATTCAACAAAAGCTTGCAGAAAAGCAATTAGATGTTAATGCAAAGGAAGCCAGCCATCGCAGCGTATTCGTTGCTGGCTGGCGACCAGCTATAGGATGGTGCGGAGCCCTAGCTTTATTTTTCGCGTTCATCTTATCTCCCTGTATTGATTGGTATGCAAAATTTTCAGGTATGGATATTGTTCCACCTGCCATAGAAACTGGGCCCCTTCTAGCAATTGTCACTTCAATGCTCGGCGTATCGGGACTCCGTACTTTTGAGAAGGCAAAGGGTCTTACTAAGTGACATACGACGAATTAGCTGGTTCCGTAAAATTATCCGAAGGCTTCAGAGATCACGTATATATAGACACCGAAGGATTTCGCACAATTGGGTGGGGTCATAAAGTAGTACACGAAGATAAATTTGAAGATGGCAAGACTTACACAAAAGAAGAACTACAAGAAGTATTTGATAAAGATTTAAATAAAGCGATAGGTCAAGCAAGGCAGCTCATGGAAGAACATGATGTCACTGATTTGCCTACAACCGCGCAGCATACCATTACCGAAATGGTATATCAGCTTGGAAAATCAGGCGTGTCCAAGTTCCGTAACATGTGGAAATGCCTGCAGGAAAGCAATTTTATTGGTGCGAGCTACGAGATGCTCGACTCGAAATGGAATAAACAAA
>Ga0209193_1001688_pt1 | contig 11042 bp, 7 predicted proteins | sample COGITO_mtgs_1003_FD_185515 | JGI IMG/M metagenome (GOLD analysis project Ga0209193, IMG submission 185515) | Pelagic marine microbial communities from North Sea - COGITO_mtgs_100330 (SPAdes) (version 2) | ecosystem: Environmental > Aquatic > Marine > Epipelagic ... | reverse complement strand
TCATGCTCGTCGCACCGAATCCAACGGCGTAATAACCGCTCGAAGGACCACTGAACTCAATACTCACACTATCGGCATTCGTATTTAAGGAGATATCTAAGCTCATGGAAGTCCCGAGCTGGACAGATCCCTTATAAATCTGTGCTTGAAGCGTCATTCCAAGCAATAGTATCAAACTGAGGTAGAGGTTTTTCATCGTTATTATGCTTCTCTAAAATAAAAAACCCCCGGCACATGCCGAGGGTTCATATTTTTCAAGAAAAAAATTAAGCTTGACCTGTAGGTCCGCCAAAGTTTAATGGCACCTGAGGCGGTTCGTGCGTTTGAACATCACCGAAATTCTGCTCGTAGCGGGAAACATTTTCTCCTAAGGCCTGCAAAAGTCTCTTTGCATGCTCTGGCGTTAAAATCACCCTGGACTGCACTTTCGCTTTAGGTACTCCTGGCATCATCTGAATAAAATCGAGAACAAATTCCGTTGGGCTGTGATTAATAGCGACCAAGTTGCTGTACACACCTTGCGCCATTTCTTCACTCAACTCAATATTGATTTGACCGTCTTTATTCTGTTCTGCCATGTTTTTCTACTTCAGCTTATTCTACAACTTCTACAGCCATTGTTTCCTGCATCTTCTCGTACTCTTCTTTTGAACCTACCACTGTCTCGCGGTATTTCTTAAGGCCTGTACCTGCTGGAATCAAGTGACCAACAATAACGTTTTCTTTCAATCCTTCTAACGTATCTTCTTTCGCATTGACAGAAGCCTCGTTCAACACCTTAGTCGTCTCCTGGAAGGAAGCTGCTGAGATGAACGATTTCGTCTGAAGTGATGCTCTTGTAATTCCTTGAAGCACCGGGGCAGCTGTTGCTGGACTTGCGTCACGCGCTTCAACCAAAGCCTTGTCTTCACGACGCAACAAACTGTTCTCGTCACGGAGTTCGCGAGTGCTAATGATTTGACCTTCCTTTAAGTTGGTACTTTCACCAGCATTCTCGACAACCTTCATTCCGAAGATGCGATCGTTTTCTTCAATGAAATCAATGGCATGTACCAAGTTTCCTTCTAAGAACAACGTATCACCCGTATCTTGAATCTTAACCTTACGCATCATCTGACGTACAATTACCTCGAAGTGCTTATCGTTAATCTTCACACCCTGAAGGCGATATACTTCTTGAATTTCATTTACCAAATACGATTGAACCGCAGTTGGACCTTTGATATCAAGAATATCGTTTGGAGTAATGGCTCCATCTGAAAGAGGCGTACCCGCTTTAACGAAGTCATTCTCTTGAACGAGAATCTGCTTGCTCAAGTTGATCAAATATTTCTTCACCTCACCAGTGCGGCTCTCGATGATAATTTCGCGGTTACCGCGCTTGATCTTTCCGTAGCTCACAATACCATCTATGGCAGCAACAACTGCTGGGTTCGATGGGTTACGTGCTTCGAACAATTCCGTTACACGTGGAAGACCACCAGTAATATCCCCTGCTTTCGCGCTCTTACGAGCAATCTTAACAAGAATTTTACCTGCCGGAATATCCTCACCGGCTTCAACCATTAGATGTGCACCAACTGGAAGTGTATAATGCTTGACTTCGTTGCCTTTGGCATCTAATACCTGAATAGTCGGAACCAATTTACGATTACGGTTCTCTGAGATTACCTTGTCTTGGAAACCGGTCTGCTCATCAATCTCAACTTTGTAAGTTGTTCCTTGAATAATATCCTGGTATCCAATTTTACCCGGCATTTCAGAGATAATAACTGCGTTGTAAGGATCCCATTGTACGATCTCCGCACCTTTTTTCACCTTAGCACCGTCTTTAACCTTTAAGATACCCCCATAAGGAATCATATTGGTCATTAACGTGCGGCCAGTTTTAGTATCTACAATACGCATCTCGCCTGTGCGGCCGATTACGATCGTATCACCATTATCACCTTCAACTGTTCTAACATCTTCTAATTCAACTTTACCGTCAAATTTCGCTAAAACCTTATTTTCCTCACTGACGTTACCCGCAGTACCCCCAACGTGGAAGGTACGGAGCGTCAACTGTGTACCAGGTTCACCAATAGACTGAGCAGCAATTACACCAACACTATCCCCCGCTTGAGCCATTTTGCTCGTCGCAAGGTTTGTTCCGTAACACTTCGCACAAATTCCTTTTTTGGTACCACAAGTTAATGGCGAGCGAACTTCAACTATCTCGATTGGAGAAGCTTCAATTTTATTCGCTATTTCCTCTGTGATTTCTTCACCTGATGCTACGTATACTTCATCCGTTAATGGATCAATGACATCGCTCAAGGATACACGACCAATGATACGCTCAGATAAGGTCTCAACAACCTCTTCGCTCTTCTTTAGAGCGCTTACTTCGAGTCCACGGAGTGTACCACAATCTACCTCGTTTACCACTACATCCTGTGCGACATCGTGAAGACGACGCGTCAAGTAACCAGCATCTGCCGTTTTCAATGCTGTATCGGCAAGACCTTTACGTGCACCGTGCGTAGAAATAAAGTACTCAAGAATGGATAGACCCTCCTTAAAGTTAGAGATAATAGGGTTTTCGATGATTTCACCACCTGCCGATCCAGATTTCTGTGGCTTGGCCATCAAACCACGCATACCAGAGAGCTGACGAATCTGCTCTTTAGAACCACGTGCTCCAGAATCAAGCATCATGTAGATCGGGTTAAAACCTTGACGGTCGTTAATCAACGTGCTCATCGCAGCTTGAGTCAAACGCGCATTCGTGTTTGTCCAAACATCAATGACCTGGTTGTAACGTTCGTTATTCGTGATAAGACCCATGTTATAGGAAGCAAAGATGCCCTCCACTTCCTCTGAAGCTTCAGAAATCAATGTTGCTTTTGCATCTGGTATACGAATATCATTCAAAGAGAATGATAGACCACCGCGGAATGCACGGCCGTAGCCCATAGACTTAATATCATCTAAGAATTTAGCTGTAGCGGGTACATCTGTCTTTTTCAAGACGTTGGCAATGATACCACGAAGCGCCTTCTTAGTCAAAATCTCGTTGATGAATGCTACCTTCTCAGGAACCGCTTGGTTGAAGAGTACGCGACCTACCGTAGTATCGATGAACTCCATTGCCATGGTGCCGTCCTCTTTCTCTACACGACCTTTGATTTTAATCAAGGCGTGAAGATCCACTGCACCTTCATTCAAAGCGATTTCCACCTCCTCCGGAGAATAGAAAATCATACCTTCTCCTCGAACCGGCATCTCCTTAGTGTTCTTCATAGGTTTGGTCATGTAGTAAAGACCCAAAACCATATCCTGTGAAGGAACTGTGATTGGAGAACCGTTTGCAGGGTTCAAAATGTTGTGCGAAGCGAGCATCAATAATTGCGCTTCTAATATAGCCGCCGGACCTAATGGAAGGTGAACAGCCATCTGATCACCATCAAAATCCGCATTAAATGCCGTACACGCGAGCGGGTGCAATTGGATTGCCTTACCCTCGATAAGTTTCGGCTGGAATGCTTGGATACCCAAGCGGTGTAGGGTCGGTGCACGGTTCAATAGTACCGGATGACCTTTCATCACGTTTTCTAGAATATCCCAAACAACTGGGTCGCGACGATCGATGATCTTCTTACCTGACTTCACAGTCTTCACAATACCACGCTCGATCAACTTACGTACGATGAACGGCTTGTACAGCTCGGCAGCCATGTTCTTAGGAAGACCACATTCGTGCAATTTCAATTCTGGACCAACGACGATTACCGAACGAGCCGAGTAATCCACACGCTTACCCAATAGGTTCTGACGGAAACGACCTTGCTTACCTTTCAATGAATCTGAAAGTGATTTCAAAGGACGATTGCTCTCAGTCTTCACCGCAGACGACTTGCGTGTGTTATCGAACAAGCTATCTACAGATTCTTGAAGCATACGCTTTTCGTTTCTCAAGATCACCTCTGGTGCCTTGATTTCAAGAAGACGCTTCAAACGGTTGTTACGAATAATTACACGACGGTACAGATCGTTCAAATCTGATGTTGCGAAACGACCACCATCTAGCGGTACCAATGGACGCAGTTCTGGTGGAATTACCGGAACGACGCTCATCACCATCCACTCTGGATTATTCTCGATACGCGTGTTTGCATCACGTAGGCTCTCAACCACTTGCAAACGCTTCAATGCTTCTTGCTTACGTTGCTGAGAAGTTTCCGTATTTGCTTTATGGCGTAATTCGAACGATAAAGAATCTAAATCCAATGAACCTAATAATGCCTGAACGGCCTCCGCACCCATTTTGGCTACGAATTTATTAGGATCCGAATCCTCCAAGTACTGGTTCTCAATTGGTAAACGCTCCATTGCATCCAAATACTCGTCTTCAGTCAAGAACTGCAGACGCGTTAGTGGATTACCCTCATTATCTACTGCATTACCGGCTTGAATAACCACGTAACGCTCATAATAGATAATCATATCTAGTTTCTTCGAAGGAAGACCTAGTAAGTAACCAATTTTGTTCGGAAGCGAACGGAAGTACCAAATGTGTACTACAGGAACCACTAAGGAAATGTGACCAACGCGATCGCGACGGACCTTTTTCTCAGTAACCTCAACACCACAGCGGTCACAAACGATTCCCTTGTAGCGGATACGCTTGTACTTTCCACAAGCACATTCGTAATCCTTTACAGGACCGAAAATACGCTCACAGAACAAACCATCACGCTCAGGCTTGTGAGTACGGTAGTTGATTGTTTCTGGTTTCAAAACCTCTCCGTGACTGTTCTCAAGGATGGTTTCTGGCGCTGTCAACGAGATCGTGATCTTGCTGAAGGCGCTGTTTTGTTGTTTATCGCTTTTTCTAAGAGCCATAATGCGATTTTTATTGTAGTCCGCAACCTGAGGGCAACGGAGATTACTCAATTAATTAGTCCAACGTTACTTTCAATCCTAAACCTTTCAATTCGTGTAGCAACACGTTGAATGATTCTGGAATACCCGGTTGTGGCATGCGCTCGCCTTTTACGATTGCCTCATAAGTCTTAGCACGTCCAACGACGTCATCCGACTTGACTGTGAGGATCTCACGTAAAATGTTCGCTGCACCAAATGCTTCCAATGCCCAAACTTCCATCTCACCAAAGCGCTGACCACCAAACTGGGCTTTACCACCCAATGGTTGCTGCGTAATCAATGAATATGGTCCGATCGAACGAGCGTGCATTTTATCATCAACCATGTGACCTAGTTTCAGCATGTAGATAATACCTACGGTTGCTTTCTGATCAAACGGCTGACCTGTACCACCATCGTAAAGTTGCGTGTGGCCAAACTCTGGCAAACCTGCTTCTGTTACGTAGCTTGAAATATCATCAAGAGACGCACCATCGAAAATTGGCGTAGCAAACTTCTTGTCTAATTTACGACCCGCCCATCCAAGAACAGTTTCGTAAATCTGACCAATGTTCATACGCGACGGTACACCCAATGGGTTCAATACAATATCAACTGGCGTTCCATCTTCCAAGAACGGCATATCCTCATCACGAACGATTCGAGCAACAATACCCTTATTCCCGTGACGACCTGCCATCTTATCACCCACTTTCAGCTTACGCTTCTTAGCGATATAAACTTTGGCCAATTTCATAATACCCGCAGGTAGTTCATCACCTACTGTAATCGCAAAGCGCTTACGGCGGTACATACCCTGAATATCATTTACTTTGATTTTGTAGTTGTGAATTACCGTGTCGATTTTATCGTTACGATCATCATCAGTAGTCCACTTGCCACCAACAATACGGCTGTAATCCTCAATTGCATTCAACGCTTTCAACGTAAACTTCGTTCCTTTCGGAATAACATCTTCGTTTAGATCGTTCTTAACACCCTGGCTCGTTTTACCCGAAACTAAAACGCTCAATTTGTTAACGAATACAGATTTTAATTCAGCTAATTCCGCCTCCATATGAAGGTCTAATTGGCTAATCTCTTCTTTATCTTCCGCACGCTGACGTTTGTCTTTCACCAAACGTGTGAAGAGTTTCTTATCAATAACGACACCATTCAAAGACGGCGACGCTTTCAAAGAAGCATCCTTTACATCGCCCGCCTTGTCACCAAAGATGGCGCGTAAGAGTTTCTCTTCAGGAGAAGGATCACTCTCGCCTTTAGGTGTAATCTTACCAATAAGGATATCACCTGGTTTGATTTCAGCTCCAACGCGAATGATTCCATTCTCGTCTAAGTCTTTTGTAGCTTCCTCGCTGACGTTAGGGATATCTGCAGTTAATTCTTCAGCTCCTAACTTCGTATCACGAACCTCCAAAGAGTATTCGTCGATATGAATCGAAGTGAAAATGTCTTCACGCACTACACGCTCAGAGATAACGATAGCATCCTCAAAGTTGTAACCCTTCCAAGGCATGAACGACACCAACATGTTCCGACCCAAAGCCAGCTCACCTTGCTGTGTAGCATATCCTTCACAAAGAACCTGACCAAACTCAACGCGATCACCCATCTTAACGATAGGCTTTAAGTTGATGGTCGTTCCTTGGTTGGTTTTTTGGAATTTAACCAATTGGTACGATTTCACATCGTCTTCAAAACTAACACCACGCTCATCTTCCGTGCGGTCGTAGCGAATTTTGATTTGCATGGAATCAACGTATTCTACTGTACCCGCTCCTTCAGAGTTGATAAGAACACGAGAATCTGTCGCCACTTGACGTTCTAGACCCGTTCCAACGATAGGCGCTTCAGGACGTAATAACGGTACGGCCTGGCGCATCATGTTCGATCCCATCAATGCACGGTTCGCATCATCGTGCTCCAAGAAAGGAATCAATGAAGCCGAAATAGATGCAATCTGATTTGGCGCAACGTCCATGAAATCAATGGTGTTCGGCTCTACAACCGGGAAATCACCTTCTTCACGTACTTTAACCTTGTCATTAATGAATGTACCGTCAGGGCTGATAGGCGCATTCGCTTGTGCAATTACTTTTGCTTCTTCTTCTTCTGCACTTAGATAGGTAGGCTCACGGTCGACGACCACTTTACCATTCTCAACAGAACGGTAAGGCGTTTCGATGAATCCCATACCATTCACTTTCGCATAAACACACAATGAAGAAATCAAACCAATGTTTGGTCCTTCTGGAGTTTCAATAGGACAAAGACGTCCATAGTGCGTATAGTGAACATCACGAACCTCGAAACCTGCACGCTCACGTGAAAGACCACCAGGTCCTAAGGCCGAAAGACGACGCTTGTGTGTAATCTCAGATAAAGGATTCGTCTGATCCATGAACTGAGACAACTGGTTCGTACCGAAGAATGAATTGATCACAGAAGATAAGGTCTTCGCGTTAATCAAATCTATTGGGGTAAATACCTCGTTATCACGAACGTTCATACGCTCACGTATGGTACGAGCCATACGAGCAAGACCTACACCAAACTGGTTGGCCATCTGCTCGCCTACAGTACGTACACGACGGTTGCTTAAGTGATCGATATCATCAATCTCCGCTTTCGAGTTGATCAATTCGATTAAACGCTTGATGATTTCTATGATATCACCCTTCGTCAATACTTGAGAATTCTCTTCACTGCCGTTGTACAATTTCTTATTCAAACGGTAACGACCAACCTCTCCTAAAGAGTAACGTTGCTCGGAGAAGAACAATTTATCAATGATACCGCGAGCAGTTTCTTCATCTGGCGGTTCAGCATTACGAAGTTGGCGGTAGATGTGCTCTACAGCTTCTTTCTCTGTATTTGTGGGATCTTTCTGTAAGGTGTTGTGAATAATTGCGAAATCAGAAGATGCAATATCTTCTTTGTGCAATAAGATGGCATTCACTTCTGCATCAAGAATTTCTTCTGTATGCGCCTTATCTAAAACAGTATCGCGATCAAGTATAACTTCGTTACGCTCGATTGAAACTACTTCTCCAGTATCCTCGTCAACGAAATCTTCAATCCACGTTTTTAAAACTCTTGCAGCAAGCTTACGGCCAATTGAACGCTTCAAAGAAGCCTTGCTCACCTTCACTTCCTCTGCAAGGTCGAAGATTTCTAAAATGTCTTTATCTCTTTCGAAGCCAATTGAACGTAATAACGTCGTTACAGGCAACTTCTTTTTACGATCAATGTACGCATACATGACTTGGTTGATGTCAGTAGCGAATTCAATCCATGACCCTTTGAACGGTATGATACGGGCTGAATATAATTTAGTGCCGTTCGCGTGGTAGGATTGTCCAAAGAATACACCAGGTGAACGGTGTAATTGGCTTACAATAATTCTTTCTGCACCATTAACGATGAAGGTACCGCGTGGTGACATGTATGGAATGGTTCCTAGATAAACATCCTGGACAATTGTCTCAAAATCTTCATGCTCTGGATCCGTACAGTACAATTTGAGGCGCGCTTTCAACGGTACGCAGAATGTCAAGCCACGCTCGATACATTCGCGCTCCGAATAACGCGGTGGATCTACAAAGTAGTCCAGAAATTCAAGAACGAAATTGTTTCTTGAATCCGAAATAGGAAAGTTTTCCGCGAATACGCGGTATAATCCTTCCTCTGATCTTTCTGATGGCTTCGTCTCTATCTGGAAGAAGTCCATGAAACTCTTCAACTGAATATCTAGAAAGTCCGGAAAAGCCGTCTTAATAGCAGTGGAAGAGAAATTAATACGCTCCTGTGGAGCAGTAACTTGGTTTACCATTTCAGCCCAAAATGTTAATTAAACACAAAAAGGTTTAGGTCTAAGGGGACCTCCCCAAAGACCTAAACCGGATAACCTAGCAGTTGATCAATTACTTGATCTCAACTTCAGCACCAGCTTCTTCAAGCTGTGCTTTCAAAGCTTCTGCCTCGTCTTTTGATACGCCTTCCTTCAATGCAGCAGGTGCGCTATCTACTTTTTCTTTAGCTTCTTTCAAGCCTAGTCCAGTCATTTCCTTAACAAGCTTAACAACAGCAAGTTTAGAACCACCAGCAGCTTTCAAGATTACGTCAAACTCAGTCTGAGCCTCAGCAGCGTCATCGCCACCACCAGCTGCAGGACCAGCAACAGCTACAGCAGCTGCAGCAGGCTCGATGCCGTATTCTTCTTTCAAGTATCCTGCTAATTCAGATACTTCTTTAACTGTCAAGTTTACTAGAGCATCGCCCAATTCTTTGATATCAGCCATTTTCTGTAAAATTTAATTTTAATTCTTAATTAATTGTAAATAAAGGAATTACGCGTTGCGCTCTTCCAAAGTTTTGAGGAGTCCAGCAATGTTACCACCAGCGCTCTGAAGAGCAGAAATAACGTTTTTCGCAGGGCTCTGGAGTAAGGTTAATACATCGCCAATCAATTCTTCTTTAGACTTGATTGCAACGAGCATATCCAAATTCTCATCACCTACGTATACGCTTTCTTCTATCCATGCACCTTTCAATACTGGCTTGTCATTCTTCTTACGAAACTCTTTAATAAGTTTTGCAGGAGCGTTACCAGCTTCGGCAAGCATAATGCTTGTATTTCCTTTAAGTACATCGTACAGACCGTCGAAGTTTTTCTCCGATGCGTCCATAGCTTGTTTGAGCAAAGTGTTTTTAACAACGTTTAGTTTGATACCCTTACCAAAACTAGCGCGACGCAAATTTGATGATGCTACAGCATCCAAAGATGCGATATCCGCTAGATAAATGGTTGAGGTATTATTCAATACCGCCGTTAAATTTTCAATCTGTGCAAGTTTTTCGTCTCTTGTCATGATGCTACTTCTTTAGCGTTATGAAATTGATTTAGCATCCACAGCAATACCCGGCGACATTGTTGAAGAAATATAAACGCTCTTCATATAAGTACCTTTAGCCGCACTTGGCTTAAGCTTATTCAGAGTTTTCAATAATTCTTCTACATTCTCGCGAATTTTATCTGCTTCAAAAGAAACCTTACCGATCGCAGCATGAATGATACCGTAACGATCAACCTTAAAGTCAATCTTACCAGCTTTCACTTCACCTACTGCTTTTGCTACGTCCATTGTAACGGTACCAGACTTAGGGTTCGGCATAAGGCCACGAGGACCTAATACACGACCTAAAGGTCCAATTTTACCCATTACAGAAGGCATGGTTACGATGACATCAATGTCAGTCCAACCGCCTTTAATCTTCTCAATGAATTCATCAAGGCCTGCGTAATCAGCACCTGCTGCTTTTGCTTCTTCCACCTTATCTGGTGTAACCAAAGCTAAAACACGAACATTTTTACCTGTTCCATGAGGAAGACTTACCACGCCACGAACCATTTGGTTTGCTTTACGTGGATCCACTCCCAAACGAACAGCTAAGTTCACAGATGCGTCAAACTTAGTACAGTTAACCTCTTTCACTAGAGCTGCTGCCTCGCCTACAGGATAAACCTTGCCTTTTTCAAGTTTAGCGAGCGCGTTTTTCATGTTCTTAGTCAATTTTGCCATTGCTTCAAACTTTTAATTAAAACGGCTTCTCGCCTATTACAGTTATACCCATGCTTCTTGCAGTACCAGCAATCATACTCATTGCTGATTCAACAGTAAAACAGTTTAAATCAACCATTTTATCTTCTGCAATTTTGCGAACAGAGTCCCAAGTTATTTTAGCAACTTTACTACGGTTAGGCTCTGATGATCCCTTCTTAATCTTCGCTGCTTCCATCAATTGAACTGCTGCAGGAGGAGTCTTGATTATGAAATCAAATGATTTATCTGCGTAAACAGAAATCACTATTGGCAATACTTGGCCCATCTTGTCTTGCGAACGAGCGTTAAATTGCTTACAGAATTCCATAATGTTGACACCTGCGGCACCCAATGCTGGACCTACCGGAGGAGAAGGGTTAGCCTGGCCACCACGGACCTGAAGCTTTACTACTTTACTAACCTCTTTTGCCATTTCTTGTTTCTACTATTTTGCGTTGTTTGTGCGGATCATTCTTCAAGTTGGAAGCGTAAAGAACGAACCTATATATA
>Ga0209193_1001682_pt1 | contig 11067 bp, 9 predicted proteins | sample COGITO_mtgs_1003_FD_185515 | JGI IMG/M metagenome (GOLD analysis project Ga0209193, IMG submission 185515) | Pelagic marine microbial communities from North Sea - COGITO_mtgs_100330 (SPAdes) (version 2) | ecosystem: Environmental > Aquatic > Marine > Epipelagic ... | reverse complement strand
CGTAAAATTGAACTATTTTGGGGAATATTTATTAGAATTATTAATTGAATCTACATAAAAAATCATAATTTTAGTACTTGATCTCATTGTCTATATTAAAAGCCTAATTGTTTCAAAACTAATGATACATTTTTTTGGATATTTTAAAGTAACCAACCATATTGGAATTAGTTCTGTAGGGTTTGAAAAGGCTGCTATATTTTTAAGAAATAGAGATTTTAGAGTTGTTGAACTTTTTGGGATTAAGGATAATGAAGAAGTAAATCTTCTTTATGAGGATGAGGAGCCTCTTTGGATAACAAAAGATCACCACCTGGAAATATCTTCTTTACTTTCAAATAACGATCATACACTATTTACTCATGTTAAAATAGAATTGGCTGATGGTGGAGATATTAATTACAGTGCAGCTTCATTATATGTTAAATTTCCGGATGGAGAAGACATTAAATCAAAAACCATAATGCTATTAGAAACCATGGGATATTATGCTGGTGAAAAGATTTTTGATTTTTGTTCTGAAAATCCAGATATGCATTTGTTAGAGTTTGTCTTAGGAATGGAACCTGAGGATATTACTGATGAATTTGATAGAATGAAATCTCATACAGAGTACATTAATAACGAGGAGTATCTTTTAGATTAAGATTGTTGGTAAGACTTATTTTTTAATTTACGTCTTAACATAACAATCCAAAGGAACATAAGTATAAAAATTATGGGTTCTATGATTACAAAAATCCAAATATTAATTTCTTTATAGCTCAATCCAACAACGTTGCCAAGCCATCTTAAGAATTCTACACAAGCATCGAATAGATTATCCATAAATATATTAATTATTTTTTGGTGAAACGATAAGATTCAATTTTCTCTGAAATACACTTGAAATAGATAGCTACCTCCTTATTATTTTTAGGAATATTCCAAAAATCATTAAGGATTGGTTTTTCGTTTATGACTAAAACATTGTCTTCCCCAAATTCAAAAGACCCTTTATGTTCTGTATTGAGTTTTTCAATCAATAAATGACGATATTTAAATTTTTTGATGAGTCTATTAAAATCTTTTTCTTGTTCAAAAGCATTTACCTCCCTTCCATATTCATCATAAATAAAATAGCCTTCACCAAAAACATGAGATAAGTTTCCGGCAGTTTTGTTTAGATGCAATCTATTTTCAAAAGATAATTTCATTTTTAAATTACGCATAGGTAAATTTCAATCAACTATATAACTAATTTTAATAGAGGCGGTTTTTTTCATTAGCACTAATTTATTTGATAAAAATCGATATGTGATTCCTCAAATAAAACATCACATTGTTCACCTTCAATTTCTGGGCAATAACTTACTTTTAAACTTATATTAAATTCTATTCCTTTTTTTATTTTAACGTCAACGGTTCTGTCAAAAACGAAATTTGTAGGTACATTATTATAATTTCTATGGGTTTCTCTATACAACTCGAAAGTCTTTTCAAATATGGGCTCTAGGAAGTTATGATCATCGATAGAATGAATTTTATATGCCATTACAGTTTGTCCTCCAGGATATCCAAAACGATAATAGGTATTTAAATATTCTTTATCTTTTATTTTGATAAGTTTATAATTCACAACATTGCCCCATTGACCCCCAAAAATTGTGTCTGATAAGCTGCCTTTTTCAACTACTAAACTCCCGTAACAGTTTCTGCAATATTTGCTTTCAATTTCTTTGAAACTTACTTTAGATTCTTGCTGAGCACAAGCAAAAGAGATACTGAAAATTAATATTATAATTAGATTGTAGACTTTCATTTTGTATTCATTTTTCATTGTTTTTTATCCTATAATATTTAATAGAATGTGAGCTATCATTTGTTGCTAAATCTCACTTTTTTCTAATTTTCCAAAATTATCTTTAGGATTGAGCCATGGGTTTTTCTCTGAAATAATATACTTTTTTTTCTCCTTTTTTTGGGTTGATAGAGGTGTTCGAATAATTTTATTTGAAATGAGATTTTTAAGATATTGTATCACTTGTTTTATTTATTTTTGAACGTTCAAAACGTATCCAAATGCTTTTTTTAAAGTTTTTTCTCCAATACCCTTATAGTTAGCTAAAGCTACTATTGAGTTTATTTCTCCGCTATCTAATATATCTGTAATTTTTCTTGCGTATTGTGGTTGTATCCCCGTTACTGATTTAATTGTTTCTTTATTCAATGACAGCCATTTTGTTTTAAATGATGAGAACAAATCGTCTGGTGCGTTTGGATTATAGTCATAAATCTCAATATCGATGTGACATTTTTCCAAGTACTTAATCATAAGATTTCTAACTTTGTTTGTATCTAATCCTCCGTTATGTGTTCCAAGAAGAGGAAAAGCAATAGATGTAATTTCTTTCTTCTCATAAGTTTCCACAAACTTTTGCAATCCTTGTTCAACCCATTCTATTTTGCTCGGGTACTTCCAATGAAACTTGGTTGGAAAACTTAAAATCCAAGGTGCATTATGTTGTTTATTATAAAGCCACAATGTACCTGTTTTTATGAGTTTATTTTTACAATGCTCTCTATACTCTTCATACATATTTGGATAACGAAGTTTATGAACCAATGCAATTCCCTTTCCCATTACTCCAACACAGTTTACTGTGTTTACAATAGTTTGGCATTTACTATTAAATATGTTTCCGTTTATCTGCTTAACTGCCATTATATCTTCAATCTATATTGTTAATATGTTATTGTTGTTTGCATAAACAAACCAACTTCTTTCTGATTCATCAATAAATTCTAATCGAATATTTTGATTTAAATTCCTAAGAGAAACATATGAGTTGAAAATGATTCTGTTATCATCCATTTTACTGATATCCCCTGAAAGAATATTTATTTTCTTAATGTTAGATGTGCTGTTCAATACAAAATAACCTTGTCCGTTAAATTCTGATTTAATATGCAATTCATTTTCTTCCTCGTTAATTCGTACTCTGGGATTTTCATTGTTGTAAAAACTTGAATCAATTACAATTTTAGAAAAAACCTCTTTGTGATCTTTTCCTATTAAATTTATCAACAAAACTTTATCTGTCTCGGTTGGGCAAACTATTTCAAAATTACTCAAATCATTAAATAAAAGTTCATTCTTGACTAAGAATTCTTGTTGAGCATAATTTCTATATCTCTTATAGTCTTCCTTTGTAGCATATTTTTGTGGTGTATAATACAAATCTTCAAAACCAAACTTATTTATCATTCTGTCTAAACTTCCGAATTGGGTTGAACGTGTTTGCATGTTTCCATTGCTAACACAACATTTGTTTTCATTTTTAAACAAAACCTCTTGAAGTGAAAACCTGAAAAATATTGGAATAGGGCATTTAGGGAAATCAAATCTTCTTGCTTTTTCATACCAAGAAACCCAATCACCTTTACTTTCATAACCGTCAGTTGTGTTCTTTCCTAAAAACTCATTGTAAAATTGTGTGTGTGTATGTGGTCTGAAATAAAACCGAGCATAATCGTGAGCATCATTTCTCAAATGAACAACATTTCCAGCTGAATCACTTTGTATTCTTGCTTTCTTTCGACTTTGTATTTTTCTGTTTTTAATTATTTCAACTGCGTTGTCAATATGTGAAAAGTGGTAAATACTTCCTTTCCATTCCGAATATTCTTGCTCTATTTTGTCAATGAAATTCAAGGTTACAGAATTACTTATTTCATCAACTACATAATTTCCTAAAAGTTCTTCAACTCGTTTATTTTCTTTCAGTTTTGTCCAATTCCAATGTTGTTTAAATTCTTGAATGATGTCTTTGGTGAAATTTATATTAGTATTTGACGAAATCAAATTCCATTCTAAATACTGTCTGAATTGGGTCAGAATCTCTTTGCTCAATGGAAGGTTTCCTGTTTCGCATATAAAACGCCAATTCCATTTATCGGCAAATCGCTGTATGAAATCAATATCGGAAAAATTTATTTTCGGATTCTCGGTAATGCTTTGCCAATGCAATTCGTTTTCAAATTTGGCAAGTAGTTCTTTGGTTGGGTCTAGGCCTGAATGTTTAGATAAGTATTCCCAATCTAAATCAAAATCTTTGGTAAGCGTTAATATTTCAACATTAGGTAAAAATGTTTTGTGTCTTGAAACAGCTTTCCAATTCCAAGATTTTATTTTAGTTTTCTCAATAAATACTGCGCAGAATTCAATATTTTCGTTTTCAGATAAATGGTTCCAATCCCAATCTTTGTCCGCTAAAAACAAAAGTGTTTCATTGGTAAATTCTATGTTTTTTCTTTTTGATAAGGCTTTCCAGCCCCAATTTTTGTCTTTGAGTTCAACAAGTAGTTCGTTTGAAATCTCGGCTTTTTCATTCTCCGATAAAATTTGCCAATCCCATTCTTTATCTTTGGTTGATAGAATTAAATCAGCATCTATTTTAATGTCCTTCCGTTTTGATAGAATTTCAAACTGTACTTTTGGAAACTGGCGGATTACTTGTTGCAAGTAATTATCCTTATCTCGTTTCTGTTTTGTGAGAAATCCACCAAACTCTGTTAAATACTTCCAATCCCAATTTTCAGACCTATATTTTTGAAGAAAGAATCGCTTGTAATTTATATTTTCATTTTTCGATAATATTTGCCAATCCCAATTATCTTCAAATGTTTGAAGGTAGTTATCTGTATTATCGAACCATTTTTTACCGCTGTCCCAACTTCTTGGGTTAAATTTCCCTTGAATAGCATTGCTTTCAGAAAAGACGGTCCAATTTATATATTGTTTGAATTGGTTTAGAGTACCAATGTCAGTTTGTAAATATTTGTGTTGAGAAATAATATCCCAATCCCACTCAAAAACCTCAACTTGATAAGTTTTTTGAACAATAGGAAATATCTTGCTAAACGGATATTTTGCTGTAAGCAATTCCCAAATTTCTTTCCTTTTTTTTGTATCTAATTTTGATAGCCTATATGCAATTTTAAGTTTGGAATTTTCAAATACAAGTTCATCCTTAAAAATTTCATTTATCACGTATTCCCAATCAATATATTGAGTTAGATTTTCTAAGTTGTCAAGAATGGTTTCTTTTTCAAGTTTTCTGGTTGCAATACTCCAATCCCATTTTTCAACTAAGTTTTCATCAGCTAAACTTTCAAGAATGGTTTCTACCTTGCTGTTTTCTGTTAGATAACTCCAATCCCAAGGAAAGGTATAATTTTTCAATATGAATTGCCTTTCTTCACGTAGCGTAAGTTGCTCCCAAAATTCTACTTGAGATTCGTAATTAGTTACATTGTGAAATTGCTCTAAATTACTGTTAATGAAATCTAAGTTCGTAATGATTTTGAGTATTTCACTCCATTTCAGATTGTTGGTGAACGGGAATTCTCCTAAAAATCCTTTTTTCACAAATATTGGATTATCAAACAATAGCTTATTTTGTGAAACACCCTGCCAATCCCAACTAAAGTCAGGGAATTCTTCTATTAAACCGAAATCAGTTATATGTTGACTTACATTGAAAAATCCGCTTTCTACCGTTATACGGTTATGATACTTCGCGAAAATTGATTTATCCCATTCAACATTTTCGTTTGTATCAAACCCTTGGATGTATGACTTGGTTTCCCATTGTATTAAGTTTAAGCCTTGAAAAAAGTCAATAAGGTTAAGTGACCACAGATATTTTTGATGTGCTACAACAAAATTATCAGGCAAATGTTGTTTAAGAAGCGATTTAAAATAATCGTCTTGTAAACACTTTGAAGCTATTTCTTCGTTGGTGAGAAAGCGATTTAAAACTATGTACCAATCTAATTTGCTTGAAAGAGCTGAAATGTTCTTGTGAAGGAAATTAAGATTGATTTTTTTGGAAATAAATTCCCAATTCCAACTTTTTGAAATGATGACTTCAAGGTCATTACGGTATTTAATAAATGTGTTTTTGAAAACATCATTCTTACTAACTGTTAATTCGTAATAATCCCAAGGAAATTCGTTTATGTGAAACTCTATAAAATCATTAGGTAAATTTTTTGATAAATAAATCCAATCCCAATCACGGTCTTTGAGGGTTGGTAATAATGATTTTACAAGTCCTGTTTCTTTATATGAAAGTTCTTCAAAATCCCAATTGAAGTTATCAATTTGTTCTTTGATAAAGTTATTGTCGAACCTTTCTGTTAGTGATGTCCAATTCCAATATTCAGCATATTCTTCAATAACGGATTTAATACTTTCAATTGGTGCGTTTTCTGAAATGGCATTCCAAATACTGCCATCTCCATTTTCCTGAAACAGCTTAAAAACTTTATGGTCGCTCCAATCAACCTTTATGTTTTCTGCTAATTCTTTCCAATTCCATAAGTCTTTATAATTCGCAATATCTTCTGCTGAAATTGAATTTTTCTTAACAAGAGTGTGATGAAACATTCCTTTCCGTATCAACTCATTTTTTAATTCTTCATTTTCAGGTAAATTAATCAGAAATCGAATATCAGGTTTGATTAAGTCCGATTTGAAAATGGAAAGTTGAAAAGAATTATCAATCCTGCAAGTTTCACATTGTAAATCAAGCGTTTTGTAACTAATATTTGGTTTACTGTCGTAAATTTCAATTATTTCACCATTGTAAATATCATTCTCGAAAAGCTGAAATTCAAGTATCTGTTTTACTTCAGGGATGTCCAAAATTTCTTCTGTAATTTCTCCTTCGTGAGACAGGCGGTTTTCCAAATTAAATTCTCTTTTGAAAGAGAAATCAAAACTTTCGTTTAGGGCGGTTTGGTTTTCTAACAAGTCGGTTGTTGCAAAGAAATATTTGTACTTCAGTTTGCTTTGTAGTGCTTCATGTCCAAAGTCAGTTAGTTGGATTATTTTATCATTTAAAGTAATTAGATTATATTCCGTAAGCTCTTTCAAATAAACATTGAAAATATCCGTTTCTGCCAAATCCTGTAAATTGAAACCTAACAGCTTACACAAGTCTGAAAACTCAATTTCGTCTCCTTTCGCATTGATTAGGGAACAGAATACTTCATCAATTTCACTAATATCAAAAGCCTTTCTATACCTAATTTGGTAAGAAGTTAATTTGATCGTCCATTCAAAAGGAAATGATGAATATGCTTTTTGTGTATTATCCATACTGTTCTACAACTTTTTGCAGTTCATCATAATCAATAATCTTCCCATTTTTCTGAATAGTTTCAAACACATTTTTATAAATATCTTTTCTGCAAAAATGCTCACCATTTCCCACTACAATGAGTAATCGTCTTGCTCTTGATAATGCAACATTTAATCGGTTCGGTGATTGAGCAAAACCTAAGCTGTCTTGTTGTGGATAACCCAAATCAGGATATAAATCAAAATCAGCTTCTTGTCCTTGAATAGATGCAATTTTGTTGCTTCGTACCATTGAAACGATAATGATATTCCTTTCCATTCCTTGAAATCTATCAACGGTGCTTAGTCTAATTGGTGTTTCATTGTGCTTTTCTTTCAGCATTTTGTTGATATATTGAATCTGCTTTCCATAAAAGCTAATAAGTCCGATTTGTTTTTCTTCAAGACTTTGTGTCATTAACCATTCGTCATATTCATTTTTCCCTTTGCTGTTCTTCAGAACAGTAAGAATATTGTCAATTGCTTCAATTTCGCCAAAGTTCACGCGTGAGGTACCTTCTTTAATTTCAGGTGTGTTCACGTTTATCCAAATAGTATGAGTTTCGGGTGTAACAATATTCTCAAAACTCAAACCGTGATACCTTGAATCCCAATTGTCAAAAGAATTATGATAAGTATCTTCTATTGGTAAACCACACTTCAAACCACCATCATCTTTGTAAAATTGGGCAATAGCATCATTGATGGCAGGGTGCATTCGGTACTGTGTATTAAAAGTTCCTTTTATGCTTTCGTCAATATTAAGGAACAGCCTTTCAAATTGAGATATTTCAAATTCCCTTTGTGAAAGTGTTTTAGCTAATTTTCTTTCACCAATTGAAATAAGCAAGTCTTTAATTTCCTCACCGTCAATCATTGGTGGTAGTTGTCTATGGTCACCAACGATAATAGCTTTTTTCCCATACACAACAGGTAAAGCCAATTCAGGCGGTGTAGCCTTACTTGCCTCGTCCATAATCACATTGTCAAAACTAATATTTGTTGAATTCAATGCTCTATAATTCTTCTCTGCATAGTTTTTACGACTAAATACATTTAAGTATGAGCGAAAAAAGGAAGTCCATTTATCTTCGGAATTCTCCATACCGATAGAACTACCTGTTGCTCCTATCAGGTTTACATATTCCAAGTATGTATTTGTAAATAGATTTCTTGTTTTAGTATCGGGTTTTTGCAAATGAATTTTCCATTTCTCTAATGCTGAATCGATTTGTTCGTTCTCTTGATTGATAATTCTATTTGAAATGTTTTCAATCCAATGAGCAACCGTATTCTTCTCATCTTCTTTGCCATTTTCCCAACTTTCAATTGCAGAAAGTGAATAAAAATATCCTTCTGAATCCAACTTTTCTTCATTTCCAAACCGAATTGGTTTAACGAGATTATTTTGACTGTTTTTAAGTCTGTCAATAGCATTATCAACAGCAAGATTGGTTTCAGAAGTCAGAAGAATTTTTTGATTTTGTTCTTTTCTAATATGTTGCCAAATAATTTCGGCTATCGCTGTTGATTTTCCTGTTCCTGGCGGTCCTTGTATTAAAGCCAATTCTTGGGCATATAGTGATTTGTAAATCGCTTGCTTTTGTGATTCATTTAGAGATTCTGAAAAAAGGTTAGCTTCAAATTCCTGCCATTCAGAACTTGTTTTATTTAGCAAGTAGTCAATGTTTTCAATGCCTTTAGCTTTTGATGAGTCGTATAAAAATTCTTTTGCATTGTTGTTTGGCAACTCTTGCTCGGAATCAAGTTTAAGTACAGTTTCTTCTAATCTTTTTATTTTATCTTTTTCACCTTTTAGTTCTGGGAAAACTGCTTTTATGCTTTCATCTGAAACATTTTCTTGTACTTCATTAATTCTTTCTTCATCAACTACAAAATACAAATCAGGATAATCTACCTTTAACAATCTCCCTAAATACATTCTTTCTTTAGGTGTTCCAAAATAGAAATCCGTTCTTAAAAGTTTTGATAGTTTTTCCTCTTCCTGTTCAATTTTTAATTCAAAATTTTCTTCACAGTGGTATTTCTCCTGAAAAGTGTAGGATGGTGGAATTGAGTAATTAAAATTCTCTGAATCAATAAAGTTGTCTAATTGATTGTGTAATCGTGCAAGAATTTCTGTTTTATTTCCTGTTCGGTAAAATTGCCGGAATATGAGCTTCTCTCCGTTTCCAATTAGCTTGGTGTTCAAATTAGGAAATTCTTTTTTTAGATTAGCTTGTAATTCGTGTAAGCCTGTTTCAAATTTGATATTGAATTTGTATTTGTGGTTATCACCATAATTAGAGGTATCACAGATAGAGAACGATTTCACGAAATTTGTATTTTGAATTAATTCCTCTTCAGTTTCAAAATCAAAGGAAATAGTTCTGCGTGATCGGCTTACTTGAAAATCTTCACCGTGGATTTTAGTGTACAGCTCATTCCAAAAAGCTTCTTCATTTCTGTCTAATTCATCAGCTCCATTATCCATTAAAGCAAAGTCAAAAGAATAATCGGTTGTATATGATAACTCAAACGGATTATCAGGAAAGTGTCGTTTTAAAGCACGTTTTAAACGAAATGCTTCAAACTTCAAATCAGATTGATATTTTTTATAAAAACCAACTCCATATTTAAAAGTCATAATACTTTCCATTGGCTTAGGAAGTTCAACACCTTTTTCTTCTAATCTTTTGACTTTATCTTGTAAGCCTTCAGCGTTTTGAAACTTAAAAATTAACTCGTTACCACGATAGCTTAAACCGAAATGTTTTTGGAATAAGTCAAATATGTTTTTATGTAATTCTCCTACAATGGTTATCCTATTGCTTTGTTGAGTAATATCTAATTTTTTGTAAAAAGTGGATATAATATAAGAAATCGATGGTTTTATTGAAAAAACTGCTCCGATTTGACGTTCCAACTTTATGCCTTTTATCTCAATGATTTTTTTCCACTCATCTAAAGTCAAAAAGAGTAGCCCTGAATTTTTGAAATGATAGTTTGTTGGCAATTCTCCAACTACCTTTTCCAATTGTTTTTTGATGTTGTTCCCTCGTTTTGTAATTGTACCCTCAATGACTGGATTTTCATTAAAGTTGATGTAGCACTTTTCTGAAAGCTCTTTTAGTTTAGTGAGTTGTTCGTTTGCAATGTTGGCGGTATTTTCAACACTTGTTTGAATATATCCACTATTGAAGTTAAAGTCTTCAATATTGAAGATTTGTTCAACCTCTTTCTTGAAGACTTGTTTGAATATTTCTTGGTCAATGGAAAGATTTAATTTTAGCCCATTAAACTCAACAGGATTAGAGTTGTCAATTCCAATAGGCTTAGATTTGTGTTCTAAAATTTTTGACTGTGCAGATATGTACTCCTTCCAAATTTTTTTTTGACTCATTATTCTTCATTCATTCGAGAGTTGGCAAAAAACAGCTCTTTTGTTTTTTTTAGTATTGGCATTGCGTATAAGTAAAAACAAATGTGCTGTTTATGCGGCTGGTTTTTCAGCCTAAAAAATTCCAAATAGAATTTAAAACTCAATTTAAAAATTTATCTCCAAGAATAAAAATTATTTCTAAGAATAATTTTGGAGTAGAGAGGAGTATAGTTGAAGTGTTTTTGGGAGGGTTTAGTAAACTACATCAAATATAGTTCTTATTTTTTCCAAGTACCTCCATATTTATAAGCACTGTTATTGGCTTTAACTTTAAGTAAACAGTCTTCACAGACAAACACCCATTCCTTAGGATTTTTGTATTGTATCCTGTACATGGTAGAAAAATCTATTTTGCAGAGGTTACAGTGTTTGATGCGTTGTGCCATTTTTTAAATTTGTTAGTACTCAATCACAAAAGTAGGGGTATTTTCCTCAGAAAAATCGAGATACAGTTGCG
>Ga0209193_1001673_pt1 | contig 11106 bp, 22 predicted proteins | sample COGITO_mtgs_1003_FD_185515 | JGI IMG/M metagenome (GOLD analysis project Ga0209193, IMG submission 185515) | Pelagic marine microbial communities from North Sea - COGITO_mtgs_100330 (SPAdes) (version 2) | ecosystem: Environmental > Aquatic > Marine > Epipelagic ... | reverse complement strand
ATTATAGCACCCAATATAAAACCAATACTGAATATTACTATTTCTGTTCTATAATATAAGCTTTTAGATCCTATTTCTTTACGCCAATCTTTAGGTGTTCTTCCTAGTATAATCATTTTATTTTTCCTCTCTGTTAGCTTTGTCAATTATATTATCTGGCAAAGGCACTATATCGTAATCGTAATGTATGGCTAAATTGTGTTCATTTAGATCAACCTCTTTTTTTATTTTTGCCAAATAATCGTTGAACTCTTTTATTGTTTTATTTAATTTATTGTAGCTACTATCATCATTCATATTTATTCTTCTCTATATTCTTTGAATAACTTTTTAACAAATTTTTTTAACTCTTTAAATTCTTTGTTAGGGTCTGTTGTTATCCAATCAACATTTGAATTAATATCCAATGCTTTTATTATTTCACTTTCTAATTGTTTATTTGTCATTTATTTCCTCGCTTTCTGTTGCTATTTTATTATAACAAGATTGGCATAAACAAGTATAATCAACCATGTTAGGTTTATCTAATTCGTTATCCCAATACAAAGTTTCGTTTTCATCTGCATTATTACAATTATTACAATTCATTTATTCCCTCGCTTTCTGTTTTTTAATTCTATTCATACAATCTTTTAGATCCATGAATAAATAGAATTTCTTTTTATATTTTTTTGTCAATATCTCTGTGATTGATTTGTAGTCTTTAGCTTTCATAAGTTCCCTTTCTATTATTAATACGCTTGTATTATTAATCTTTTGCTGTTTGGTATTTCAATTACTGTCGTATGATTTCTTAAATCATCAAGGCTTTTAATATCTTGATAATTTTCTTGAACCTTTTTTAAGTTCTCATACTCGTCATAATCACATCTAAAAGCAATTGGATCAAATTCTAATTCTTGATCGCAATCTTGTTCGTATTGTTCAAGATGATCAAACAATGCTTTCGTTCCCTCATAACTGAAACCATGTTTAATCATTGTATCTGTAAAAGTGTACTCTGTTACTGTGTCTTTCATTGTGTTACCTTTCATTAGTTGTTTTTATTATAGCTATAAATGTGTCAATATTTAGGCATTATCAGGCAAGCCTAAAAACATTGACATTACACCACCGAATACAATTAAAATGCCAAGTACTCTGTGATCTGCTGAGTGTATAAAAGTAATAAAACCGATCATTACAATTATAAACCCCACTAGCAGCATTAATAATCTTGCGATTACTTCTGCGTAATTTACTTTATTATTGTTCATTTGTGTTTCCTTTCATTTGGTTAATTTTATCTTTTAACATATTTACTATTTCTTTTTTAGGATAGTCCATAAATCTATCAGTAAAGCTATTACTATCTTCATCATGTAAACAGCTTGCAATCATCATATTATTTAATTTTAATGTTAAAAAAATATCATAACCTTTATATCTAATTGATTTATATTCTCTTACAGTTGGATAAAACATTTGTGTTACCTTTCATTAGTTAATTAAAGTTAATAAATAAATGTGGCTATAATTAGGCAATAATGTTTCCATTTTTATCACACTTCCAACCCATAGATTCCTGTCTTTTAATTATATTAGACAATGAATCTTGATCATATTGCTTTATTACTTCATCATAATTAAGATGTGAGTATTTTGGCATTTGCTGAACGTATGATTGTTCATCATCACTTAAACAATCAAACCAATCATAACCTACATCATTAATATTAATTGTTTTTGTTTTAAAAACTTGATCGCTAAAATTATTAAAGAAATCAAAATTTTTACCAGGTACAAGATCTTGAATTGTAGCATATTTATTTTTTGTCATAGTTTCTTTTTGTTGATTTGTTTTAAACATATCCATATCATATATATATATTTATTGAAGTCAATACAAAAAAGATATATTTATAAAATTATTTTATGTGTGATATTATTGCAGCAGTTACTTTATAATAATTCTAATGTAATTTAATTTAAAATAATACTTGCATATATATAAATTGGATATATAAAGATTAAAAACAATTAATGAAAGGTTATAAAATGAAAATAATAATAAATGCTGCTGATGTTATTAAAGCTCAGCAATTTAAAAAACAAATGAGTGTTGAAGATTTTTCAAAAACTGATGAATTTAAAACGCTTCAAGATGCTGGACTAATGAGCATTGAACCAAACAAAACATATAAAAAAGCTGTTAATACTTTAAGATTTAATTTAAAAAAATAATAATAAACAATTAAACCTACTGATTAATTAATTTTAATTGGTAGGTTTTTTTTGTGTGAGGTGTAAAGAAAGTTAATAAAAAGTTGGTATCTATTTATAAACAGCGTCTGTTTTTTTTCTCACATTAAAACAAACGACAGTAATACTGACCTATATCTATAATGTATGGTTGATAATTAATGATTATAGGAATAGCTATTGATATTCTTTTATTATTACTAATCTATGGTGTATATTTTTTTAGGTTTGCGTGTTAAAATTAAAGGTTTGCGTGGCGGGTACACCCCCAGACGCACCCGCATTTTATTATATATATATATACCGGACTTGAGGACACCCTTACAGCCACCCACACCTTTATACACACTCATCTTTTCTGTTTTATTTTTTTTAAAATCCACTACATGTAGTATATGGATTACTTTAGTGCAGACGATTTAGATTCAGTTGCTTACATAGAAGAAGGCACAAACAATGTTATATTAAAATTCTATGGCTTTCCCAATAAACTAGCAGCCGATCTATTTATCAACTATGCTATGTTTAATATGGGTTTTGATTACCAACCTATAGATGGTATGAAGTCTGACATGATACACTAGATATGGATATTAAAATACCTTACACACCAAGGAAGCATCAAGCTCACTTGCACAGACAGATAGATAAACACAGATGGAACGTATTAGTATGCCACAGAAGATTTGGCAAAACAGTATGTATGATTAACCACCTAATTAGGTCAGCACTATTGTCCAAACTTAGTAACCCTAGGTTTGCCTACATTGCTCCAACCTTTAAACAAGCAAAGTCTATTGCATGGGATTACATGAAACAGTTTACCGCCAAGATACCCCACACTAAATTTAACGAAACAGAACTGAGAGTAGATTTACCTAATGGTGCTAGAATCACCTTGCTAGGCTCAGAATCCCCAGATGGGTTAAGAGGTATATATTTAGATGGCTGCGTGATTGATGAGTACGCAAACGTAAACAGTAAGTTGTTTCCAGAAATAATTAGACCAGCATTATCAGATCGTAAAGGCTACTGTGTCTTTATAGGCACACCTATGGGAATGAATAATAACTTCTATGAGTTGTACCAACACGCACAAGGTGCGGAAGATTGGTTTAACTACAAAGCAAAAGCATCAGATACCAAGATCGTAGACAATGATGAGTTGGTCAAGGCAAAAGAAGTAATGGGTGATAAGAAGTTCCAGCAAGAGTTTGAATGTGATTGGATAGCTAACATTGAAGGTGCAGTATATGGGGATGTCATTGCAAAACTAGATGATGATAAACAGCTTACAAGAGTTCCTTACGATCCTGCCTTACCAGTATCTACAGCATGGGATCTTGGGGTCTCCGACCACAGTAGTATAATATTCTATCAGCAGTTAGGTAGAAGCATTAATATAATAGATTACCATGAGGAGAAAGGTCAAGGTTTACCATACTACATTAAGATGATTGATCAGAAAGAGTATGTCTACAAAGATCACTTTGCACCACACGACATTGAAGTTACAGAGTTTGGCAATGGCAAAACTCGGAGAGAGGTCGCCACCCAATTAGGATTAAGGTTTAAGGTCGTTCCAAAAATTCCACTAGAGGATGGCATACACGCAACAACAATGATCTTACCTAGATGTTACATTGATACAGACCATTGCAAAAAGTTAATAGATGCGTTAAGACATTACCACAGGAAGTATATTGATAAAAACAGAATGTTTAGATCAAAGCCTGTACACGATTGGAGTTCACACGCTTGTGATGCAATGCGTTACCTAGCAGTTGGACTACAAGAAATTAACACTAGACAATCAGCTCCACAAAGTGTAGCAGATAATAGTTACAGGATTATATAATATGAGTTCAATTTTTTCACCAAAAATGCCACCGCTGCCACCAGTTCAACCTTTGCCAGAACCGCCTTCAGCAGAGTTATCTCAAGAAGAGAAAGATAAGATTGCAGCAGAGCAAAGAGAAATGGAAAGAAAAAGAAAAGGTCGTAAGTCTACAATTTTAACTGGACCACTAGGTGTAGAAGATGAAGCGGAAACAGAAAAGAAAACTTTATTAGGATCATAATGTTTGACAAGATTAAAAAAATTTTTAAAAAAAAACCAAAAGTAGAAAAAGAAAAAAGAACTTACGAGAAAGCTATAGACCATGGTAATGACATTACTTTTGAAAACGAAATTAAAAAAGAAGAAGTAAAAGTTAAAGTAAAAGAAACTAAAGAAACAAAGTCATCATTAACTTTCGGAGAATAATTATGGGTGGAGCAGCAGCAGTAGTAACAAAAGCATTTAAAAAAGAACCTGCAGCAGCACCTGTAATGGTTGCACCAACAGTAGCAGAAGTTTCACAATCACAAGCAGCAGATGCTTATGATCCAAGAAAAGCAAAAGCCAGAGGTAGATCATCTACAATTATAACAAGTTCTAAAGGTGTAGAGGATGAAACATTAACACTAGGTAAGAAAAGTTTATTAGGACAATAATGGCAAGAACAGATTTATCAAAAAATTTATTATCAAGATACGAAAGACTTGAAGGTCAAAGACAAAATTGGGAAACACATTGGCAGGAAGTTGCAGATTATATGCAACCAAGAAAAGCTGATGTTACCAAACAAAGAGCTAGAGGTGATAAAAGAATGGAACAAGTTTTTGATTCTTCACCAATACAAGCAGTAGAATTATTAGCAGCATCATTACATGGTATGCTAACAAACCCATCAACACCTTGGTTTACTTTAAGATTTAAGGATGTGGAAATTGATAATGAGGATGAAGCAAAACTTTGGTTAGAAGCATCTACAGAAGCAATGTACACAGCATTTAATAGATCAAACTTTCAACAAGAAATATTTGAATTGTACCATGACCTAATTACATTTGGTACAGCTTGTATGTTTATTGAAGAAGATGATGATGATATTGTAAAATTTTCAACAAGACATATCAATGAAGTGTTTATTGCAGAAAATGATAAAGGTAGAATTGATACAGTATTTAGAAGATTTAAAATAAGTGCTAGAGCTGCAGTACAAAAATTTGGCGACAATGTTTCATCAGACATTCAAGGTATCTTTAAAAAAGATCCATATGAAGAAGTAGAAATACTACACGCAGTTTATCCAAGATCAGATTTTAATCCTAAGAAAAAAGACAAAGGTAATATGCCATTTGAATCTGTTTACTTAGAATATAAAAATGCTAGTGAATTATCTGTTGGCGGATTTAAAGAGTTCCCTTTCGTAGTACCTAGATATTTAAAAGCATCAAATGAAATTTATGGAAGAAGTCCAGCAATGACAGCATTGCCAGATGTTAAGATGTTAAATGAAATGTCTAAGACTACAATCAAAGCTGCACAGAAACAAGTAGACCCACCACTATTAGTTCCTGATGATGGCTTCTTGCTTCCTGTAAGAACTGTACCGGGTGGATTAAATTTTTATAGATCGGGTACAAGAGATAGAATTGAACCACTAAACATTGGTGCAAACAATCCATTAGGTTTAAACATGGAAGAGCAAAGAAGAGACAGTATTAGAGCTGTGTTTTATGTTAATCAATTAATGATGCAACAAGGTCCACAGATGACAGCAACAGAAGTTATCCAACGTAATGAAGAGAAGATGAGATTACTTGGTCCAGTATTAGGTAGACTACAATCAGAATTATTAAAACCATTAATTGATAGAGTGTTTGCAATATTACTTAGAAACAATATGTTACCACAAGCTCCAGAGTTTTTATCTGGCAGAGACATAGAAATAGAATATGTTTCACCACTTGCTAAAGCACAAAAATCTTCAGAACTACAATCTATTATGAGAGCAATAGAAATATTAGGTAGTCTTGCTAATGTAGCACCAGTATTTGATTATGTTAATTTTGATAATTTAGTTAAACACTTGGCAGACATTGTTGGTGTACCACAAAAAATATTAAAATCACAAAACGAAGTAAACGCAGAAAGAGAACAAGCCGCAGCACAAGCTGCAGAACAACAACAAATGGCACAGATGCAACAAGTTGCACAAGCCGGAGGAGATATAGCACCACTAGCAAAAGCATTGCCGGAAGAAGCAAAGGCTTTAGTTAATTCACAAGTGGAATAGTATGACACAAGATAAACAACTAGAAAAATTTATAGCCGCATTAAAAAAAAATTACGTATACATATTCAATACAGATGAAGGAAAAGAAATTTTATCTGACCTTGAAAAAAGATGTCATTATCATTCTACCACTAATGTAAAAGGTGATAGCCATGAGAGTGCATATATGGAAGGACAACGTAGTGTCATTCTATTTATTAAATCAATGCTACGAAAAGATAAGGAAAAATAAAAATGTCAAATGAACAGATAACACAAGAAGCTGTGCCTGTAGAACAAGCGACTACAGAAACTGCACAACCAACAACTCCAGTAGCAACACCTGCTGCACAACCAACATCATCTTGGAAAGATTCTATTAGCGAAGAGTATAGAGCTGATCCTAGTATAGAAAAGTTTACAGAAATAGATGCGTTAGCAAAAAGTTATATCAACGCAACTAAAATGATTGGTCAAGATAAAATAATTATACCAACAAAAAATTCTACACAAGAAGCATGGGATGAAGCCTACGCAAAATTAGGTAGACCAGAATCTGCAGACAAATATGCTTTAGATGTAAAATCAGATGTTGTTCCTTTTGATGAAACTGCAATTAAATCTTTTGCAGAACAATCACATAAACTTGGTTTAAATAATAAACAAGCTCAAGGTATATTAGAGTTTTATAAAAATAATATGGAAGGCTCTGCACAACAAACAAAGATAGATACTGAAACTGCTCAATCTCAAGCTGAACAACAGTTAAGACAAGAATGGGGTAGAGACTTTGATGGTAAAGTTAAACAAGCTGGTGCATTAGCTAAAGCTAATATCAATCCAGAAGTATTAGATATGACTTTATCAAATGGCACAAGACTTGGTGATCATCCAGAGATTATAAAAGGCTTTGCAAAAATAGCAAACATGATGTCAGAAGATAAAATTGTTTCAACTGAAAGTGAAAATGTAAATACAGTTGCTGACATTGAAACTGAAATATCAGCTATTACTAATGATACTGATGGACCTTATTGGAATAAGCAACATCCAGATCACGATAAAGTAGTACAACAAGTTTATACATTAAGAGAAATGCTAAATGCTGATCAATAATCTTAATGATAAAGAAATTCGATTAGAAGTATTGCGGTTGGTTAAGGAGACAGGATCTGAAGTTCAGAAAAATGATCCCTTGCCAATCGCTGAAAAATATTATAATTGGATAGTAGGTAAGAAAATTCGCAAGAACCTTACTGGCAAGAAGGAATAGACTTCTACTCTAAAAGAGTTTAAATCCAAGAATAGCCTACTCATGTGAGTAGATAACCTTTCTGATTTTTATAATAACAATAATAATAATGGAGAGACAATTATGTCATCACAAATAACTACAGCATTTGTACAGCAGTATTCTGCTAACATACAAATGTTATCTCAACAAATGGGATCATTATTAAGAGACAAAGTCAGACAGGAAAGTGTTGTTGGAAAAAATGCTTTCTTTGATCAAGTTGGCTCAGTAACTGCTCAGTTAAAAACTAGCAGACACTCAGACACTCCGCAAATAGATACACCTCACTCAAGAAGAAGAGTATCTTTAGCTGATTATGAGTATGCTGATCTTATTGATCAACAAGACAAAGTAAGGCTCTTAATTGATCCTACATCATCTTACGCACAAGCCGCTGCTTACGCAATGGGGAGAGCAATGGATGATGTTATTATCGCTGCTGCAACTGGAACTGCCTTTACTGGTGAAACAGGTGCAACAAGTGAATCTGCTCAAACAGCAATCGCTGCGGGTGGTACTGGTTTAACAATCGCAAAATTAAGAACTGCAAAACAGACTTTTGATTTAGCAAGTGTTGATCCTTCTATCCCTAGACACATTGTTGTAGGACCAGAACAAATAACAAACCTTTTAGGAACAACTGAAGTAACTTCATCTGATTTCAATACTGTAAAAGCATTGGCAAATGGCGAAGTAAACTCGTTCCTTGGTTTTAACTTTACTGTATCAAATAGACTTAGCAAAACAGGTAACGATAGAACTTGTATTGCTTTTGCACAAGATGGTATCACTCTAGGAATTGGTAAAGATGTAAATGCAAGAATAGACGAAAGAGCAGACAAATCGTATGCTACTCAAGTTTACTACTGCATGAGCATTGGTGCTACTAGAATGGAACAAGCAAAAGTTCTTGGTATAGTATGTCAAGAAGCATAATAGGAGGATATATATATGGCTAATTCAACACAATACGCAAAGACATTAGATACACCTTCTGTTAAATTAGATACTAACGAACTACATGGTAGAGTAAGAGTAGCTTATGCAGATTTTACTGCAGCAACTGCTCAAGAAACTATCAATATGTTTAAGTTACCTAATGGAGCTAGAATAATTGGTGGAAGATTAAATCATGCAGCTCTTGGTGGCAGCACAACTGTATCAGTAGGACACGCAGCATACGATAATGCAGCAGGAACTACTGTAGCAGCAGATGTAGATGAATACAAAGCAGCAGCAAGTTCAGCATCAGCTAGTGGTGTTAATATTGCAGCTACTACAGCATTGGGTGAAAACTCTGTTGTAGATGCACCGGATGGTTTAGTTATTACAGCAACTACTGCTGGAGCAGATGCCGCTGGACTTATTACAGTTCAGATGACATATGTTTTAGACTAATAAATAAAATTTTAGGCGGTGGAAGCGAGAGTGGAAGCCGCCTAGAGTGCATGAAAAAGATACAAGATTTAAAACCTGTATTACATTTTAAAAAAGATAATTATGTGTATAGGTATGTATTAGTAGATAGGTTTCAAAACGATTCTAAAAATCATTATGGCTTTGACACTAAAGAAGAAAGAACAACAGAAGAAATATTTGCGTTAGAAAAAGATAGACAAATAAGACGTAAGTATATTATAAGGAAGTGATATGGCATCAACAGTAGACATTTGTAATGGAGCATTAAACCAATTAGGTGCAACAACCATTCTTTCACTTACAGAAGATTCAAAAAACGCAAGACTTTGTAACTCAAGATTTACTCAAGTAAGAGATAGTGTATTTAGATCACACCCTTGGAACTGTTTACAGAAAAGAGTTGAGTTAGCGGTAGACACCACAGCTCCTGCATGGGGTTTTAGTTTTGCTTATACTTTACCAGCAGATTGTTTAAGATTACTTCGTATATTAGATTATGATTCAAACTACAAAGTAGAAGGTAGAAAAATATTAAGCAATACATCTTCTATGAAAATATTATATGTTGGTAGAATTACAGACCCTAACGAGTATGATGAATTATTAAGAGAAACTTTATCTGCAGCATTAAGTGCAGACATTGCTTTTGCAGTTACTTCCAATAATACTACAGCAACAAATATGTATAATTTGTTTCAAGATAAATTAAAAGATGCTAGATTTGTAGATTCAACTGAAGGTCAAAATGTTGAACAAGATTTAGGCATGACAGATGTTATAGACGCAGGTACATTTATTAACTCAAGGTTTTAGACCATGGCTAGGGTTGCAGTTGAATTAACAAACTTTACAGGTGGTGAGCTATCGCCAAGATTAGATGGCAGAACAGACCTAACTAAATATACATCTGGTTGTGCAACATTAGAAAATTTAGTAGTATACCCACATGGTAGTGCAGCTCGTAGACCCGGTTCTACTTTTTTAGCGGAAGTTGCTAATAGTGCAAACAAAACAAGACTAATACCTTTTGAATTTTCTACAACACAAACTTATATGCTTGAGTTCTCTAATTTAAAAATGAGAGTGTACAAAGATAGTGGTGCTGTATTAGAAGGAGATAAAACTATATCTGCAATCACAAAAGCTAATCCTGCTGTAGTAACCGCAACTTCACATGGATATTCAAATGGTGATGAAGTGGTAATTACTGCTGTTGGCGGCATGACAGAAGTTAATGGTAAAAGATTTTTAGTTGCAGATAAAACAACAAACACATTTGAACTACAGGACAAAGATGGAGTTGATATAAACAGTTCATCATTTACTACTTATACTTCTGGTGGTGTATCTAATAAAGTTTTTGAATTAGTAACACCTTATACAACTGCACAACTTTTTGATATTAAGTTCGCACAATCGGCAGATGTGATGTACATAACTCATCCAGAACATGAGGTAGAAAAATTATCTCGTACTGGTCATACTGCTTGGACATTAACAGATGTAGATTTTACTAATGGTCCATACTTAGATCAAAACATTACTACAACAACATTAAATCCATCAGCTCACACAGTAGGAACAGGTATAGATTTAGTTGCTAGTGCAGTTACTGGCATCAATAGTGGTAGTGGTTTTCTTGCAACAGATATTGGTAGATTAGTTCAGTTTGGAGATGGTTATGGAAAAATTACAGCAGTTACAGATACAACAAATGCAGTAATGGAAATTATTGTAGATATGGGTTCAGCAACTGCATCTGCAAATTGGTCGTTAGGTGCTTTCTCTGATACCACAGGTCATCCTTCTTGCGTAACCTTTTTTGAACAACGATTAGTATTTGCCGGAACAACGTCTCAACCACAAACAATATTTTTTTCTAAATCTGGTGATTACGAAAACATGGATGCAAACATTGGTGGCACAATAGCTGATGATGATGCAATCATTTATACAATCGCATCTAATCAAGTTAATGCTATTAGATTTATGACAGCTACTAGAACTTTAATTCTTGGTACAGCAGGAGGTGAGTTTACAGTAAGTGGC
>Ga0209193_1001668_pt1 | contig 11120 bp, 11 predicted proteins | sample COGITO_mtgs_1003_FD_185515 | JGI IMG/M metagenome (GOLD analysis project Ga0209193, IMG submission 185515) | Pelagic marine microbial communities from North Sea - COGITO_mtgs_100330 (SPAdes) (version 2) | ecosystem: Environmental > Aquatic > Marine > Epipelagic ... | reverse complement strand
TACCCCCTGATGTTTTTCTTTTTGGGCTTGCTTTTTTTCTTGGGCTTGCTTTTTTTCGTGGCACTTTCACTCCTTAGTTTAGATATTTTATCCATCATAGCTGGTGTCAGCTTTCCCATCCTATACAGTTCTCTTGTTCTACGTATTTCAGACTCTCTAGCTGATGGATTCTTTGAACCCCTCACGTATTTTAACGGAGTTCCCTTCCTTGTTTTCTTTACTGGTTTAAATTTTCTAGGCATTACTGTTCCATAAACTTTCTATAAGCTTCTAATTCTTCTCTATTCATACCCTCTGTTTTTACCTTCATATGCTTTCTCATAAGATACTTATATATTTCTTTATAACTAACATCTTCATAGGTTATTGGATTAGTGCGATTGTTTTCATTCCATTGCCTAGTTCTCCTGATAGCTAAATCAGATTTACCTTCAGACATAAGCTTAATAGCATCAATTCTAACTCTTCCTTTTCTACTAGACTGTGCATTTCTTTTTTGAGCTTCTGTAGCTATAAACCTTTCAGAAATCCTTCTTACATTTGTTCCCAATATAGGGGATGCTTTATATACAGACCTTCTAAATGCAGTAGGTGTAAAACCAAACTCGTCTACAGACCTTTGAAATTCTCCCATTGCGTCAATAGCTTTTTCTAAATCACTGTAAAACACAGGTTTTAAGGTAAATTCAACTTGACTAGCTAAATCTTCAGCATCCATAAACTCAGATAACATTCCAAAAGCACCAACGCTACCAATGCTTTGAACAAATTCATTAAATTTAGTATCTTCTTTTGGTTCAAACTCTCTTCCTGATAAAATTTGACTTACCATGTTTTTAGCATAATTAATTGCAAATCCACCAGCCATACCACCCATTGCTAACCTAGCAATAATTAATGGATTTCCTTCTTTTAATTCTCTTGTCATTTGTTCTGTAATAAAACCAGCTTGTTTTATACCAAAGCTTTTAAATAATAAAAATGGTCTTATATTTGGATTACTTAGCCAAGTTTGTTCTCTTAAATAATCTCTTTGTAGTTGACTTTTTCTTGCAAAGGAAGCCATAGCTGAAGTCATCTTAGCTTCTGTTATATCTGGAACATTTTTTATATCTATATTAAATAAACTTTTTAATTTATTTTTAGCATACCTACCCCTAATACTGTTAGGATTGTTTTTATACATTCTAGAATAATCATCTATTGCTATCTTAGCTGTTGCAGATGCAAGCATGTTATTAAATTTATTTATACCAGTAAATCCACTGTATTTAGATGCTTTTTCCGTAGCTCTCCTCATAAGAGATGTAGTAGAAGCATCTCCAATTACGTCTCTAATAAAATCCTGATAAACAGTTGGTAGCCTATCTCTAAAATCTTTACTAAACATAAGAGCAGCACCCTTTGCTGTCCTAGTAATTCCTAATACTGGCATGGTAGATATTAAAGTTTGAAATACGTTTGCTATTGTAGCATCACCACCAGCTATCTTAGTCATTGCTTCGAATCCCATTAAGTTTTGAACGTATCTTTTAATTTCTGGAGACCTTTTTGCACTTAAATCAGCTTCAGTAAATCCACTAATTTGGTCAACTAAAGTAGACAATCTTGTTCTTTCTTTTAAATCTCCTATCTCTGACAACATTTTAGTTATTCCTACATTATCTGCACCAAAAGCCTTTGATAGCTCTACTCTTCTCCCTAGTCTTGCATCATAAATAGCCATTAATTTTATTGGGTCTTTTTCCAGTAGCTCTTCTGGTAGATTAAACCTTCTTTTCTTTTCTAATTGTCCGTGAGGGTTTACTTTGTTTGGTCTTATGTCTTTCCTAAACTGAGAATAGGCTTCTGCATATGAAAAATTACGATTAACTTTTCTGTTTTGTCTAATAATGTCTTGCATAAGCACATCAAAAGCAGAACTAACTTGTTTAGTCCTGATTTTGTTTTCTATCATTCTATTTAAAACTTTTGCTGACCGCTCATCAATCTTAAATTTATCTGCAAAATGTAAAAAAGATTCTTTCTCTATTCTTGCATAGTCGTCAAACAAAGCTTCTTTAAATTCAGCTTTAAGCATATTGGGTAGGTAAAATTCTATCTTTCCTTTTGGTATTATTCCGCCACTTCTACCATATTCAAACCTATCATTAGCCCATCTTTGTATAGACTCTACTGCTTTTCTATTTACATTTGTAACTGTCTCTCTACCGCTAGCCTCTTTCCATATTCTTTCTTTTGATAATTTGTTTTTATTTATAAGTGATTTTAAGTTACCAATATCTACAAATGATTTACCCTCAAAACCAGATATCCCATCTTGAACATCAAATAATGTTTTTACTACTGCTTGAGAACCTTTATCTGCAAAAGTTTTATGAGATACTCTTAGTTGGTCTGCTACTTTTTTACCAAAAACGTGAACAAAAAAATCTGTTTGTGGTATATCAGACGAGTATTCAGCAAATTGTTTCCTAAACAAAGATTGGTTGTATTTTTTAAAATACATTTGATGAAAATTATTTAAATCTCTGTCGTTTAAATCAGATACTTTCTTTGCCTTGTTATTGGTAAACACCCTTAATTCACCATCAATATTTATATCTAACTCTTCTCCTATTTCGTATATAGCTGCTTCTGTTTTTATTCTAGATTTATCTGACTCTTTGTATTTTTTAAAAAATTTATCCCTACTTAAAAATCTTGTTTCTTGAGTGTTGTTGTCTATAATTTTAAAAGAATCTCCTTTAAATTTAGACTTTTTCTTTGCAGGCTGCCTTCCAATAACACTTACGTCTGTAAAACTAATATCTGAAGCATCTGGTGATACAGCATCCCATCTTTTTAAACCTCTACTGTTCACCCATTCTATTTCAGCTCTTACATTGGCAATATTGTTTTGCTTTTGCCTGTCTATAGTAGATAAATTATCAAATTCACCAATTCTTTCTTTTGAGAAAAAATCTTTTTTATAGGCATTGAGCTTTTTAACTGCTCCAGGAGCTCCAGCAACCCCAGATAAACCAAGAGCAAATCCAACAGAACTAACATAGTCCATTGGGTCTGGTAATCTTCCTTGTAGTAGTGGGTCAATAGTACCAAAAGCAGCAGCTTCTTGAGTGTATGCAAGGGCTTTAGCAGTTCCTTTCGCTGTAGCCCTACCTAGTACAGCTCCACCAACAGCAGCAGATAAACTACCTTTAGCAGCGTCTGTAAATACATCACCATAATCAACTTCGTCTGTATCTATTTTTTGTTTTAACGCACTAGCTATACCAGTATATACACCAAAACCAGCAGATTGCCTACCAGCTTCTGTTAAAATCTTTTCTGTTCCAGACTTTATAACGCTTTCAGCTAATTCTTTTTTAGTTCCATTTCTTAAAAGTCTTTTAGTTCCCATGCTAGCTGCTTTTCCTAAAGCAGACTTAGCAGCTGCCTTACCAGCTAATCCACCTACGCCACCACCAGCTATAGTTGCTATAAAATCAACTGGCATAAAAAAAGACATTATACTGGCACCAATGTCAGCAGTTACTCCAGGATTGTATGCGTCTAAATTAAATCTTTTTTCTCCAGTAATTAACTGTTGGCTCATTCCAGTTATTGATTCATTGTAAGCTTTTTTTACAACATTAGGTAAAAAATTAAATATATCTGATTCTTTTACACTTGACAATTCTTTTAAATTATCTGTCTGTATATCTTCTACTGGATATGGTGTGTCAATCGGTATTTCAGATTGTTGAGTTTTATAGAAATTAGTTATTTTATCTATATCCTCTAAGCTGTAATATTTTTTAGGCTGTCCGTTCATGCAAACTCTCTCTACTTAGTTTATAATTCTATTCCACTTAATAATTCAATAGTGTCTTGGTTAAAAATACTTTCTCCACCAGTAAATCTTATAGGTCTAAGATTTTCACCTCTACCAAGAGTTGCTCTTGCAACTATACTTGGCTTTGTAGACAGAGCTTTCATTTGTTGTAAATACTTTTTTAGCCTACCCCTAACCTGTGGACTAGTTCTTTTGTCTAAATATGCTTCATATGCATTTTGTATGTAACCCTGAAGATTAGTATTGTTTTCTTGTTTTGATACTTGATATTGCTCTGAATCCTCAAAAACTCCCTGACTAACTTGACCACCTCTTGCATCTGTTAATGAGTTCATTATAATATCTGTATTTCTTTTTAAATTTTCTACAGCTACTACTTGCTCTTTTGGAGAACCGCCCATAGATAAAGCTCCTCCTTCTCCAGTGCCGTACTCTCTTTCTGCTCCTGGCAATCTTCTTATCAGTCTAAGAATAGCTCCTCCTGATGCTTTATCAGGGTCAGGAAGAACACCAGAGCCAGCCAATCTATCTATAGCTGTTTTTTCTGGAGAATCCATTCTTTCTTCCACTACTCCTGGAGTAGGTGGAGAAGGTGGATTAACTATAGAGTCAAAATCTGCATCTCCCATAGGAATAAAATTATCTCCATTTTTAGTAAACGAATCAGGAGCTCCTACAATTTTAAAAACTGCTCCATCTGCTAATTTACTTGCTTCTGCAGCACTAGCTACTGTTACTATACCACCCACACCATTAACCGCAACTTCATCTCCAACTGCAGGTTTTTTAAACATATCATTAGAAAAACTACCTTCATTTACAGTTTCTGAGGCAATTTTTCCATACTCTTCAAATAAAGTTTTAAATTGTAAATTAGTGTTTTCTATTTGAGCGTTTATAACAGAGCCTTGTTTGTTAGCTTCGGAATACGATGGCAATAATTTGCCTGTGGTTATATCTCTTTCAGCTTCTGGTAATTCTTTTATAAAAGCATTTATTTTATCTAATTGAAAACCTATTCTTTTAAGTTTTCTAGAGGATTCTACATCTTTTAAAGAATCTATAGTTTTAATACTAGTAAGATAATCGTTTATAGTTGTAAATGTTAATGGTTTTTTCCAACTATTTAAAGATTGTAATTCTTCAATAGTATTTTCACTAAATACATTTTTTACTAATTTTAAAGGAGAGTCAGGTCGGTTTTGAAATGAATCTATTTGACCCATATATCTTCTAGCAACAGCTTTTCCTTTTGAAGATGTTATGGTTGGAATTATTTTATTTAAATATGTTTTTGCTTGTTCTGTATTTGTTATACTATCTACACCCTGAACTTCAAGTATTTCATTTTCAACTATTTCTTGTTCAAGTTCTTTTTGCTCTAACCTTACTTTACTTTCAAGTCTTTCTTGCTCTTGGTCTCTATACCTTTGCTCTACTCTATCTATTTCATTTTCTCTTTGTTCTACCTGTATATCAAACCTTCTACTGCTCTCAATCTTAGAAGCCTCATCTCTTTGCCTAGCATAGTCTAAAGCTTCTTGAGCTCTATTTTCTTGGATTCTATTATTTAAAAAATTAGGTAATGTTACATTTAAAAGTCTGTCTATAGCTGTTTCAAATTGTGTTCCGTTAGCCATAAGTCCTCCTTGGTTTTATAGCTCCAAATTCGTCGCCTATAAACCCTCTTTGCCTTGTTGGGTCTCCCATAAGACCTGACATTTTACCACCACCACCAGCAAAATTTCTAGAAGCTGTATTAAAAGTTCCAGTTGGAATAAATTCTGGTCTACTATCTACAGGGTCTCTTGCAAATAATTCAGAACCTCTTCTATACCCACTTTGAGCATATTGTTGTATAATACTTATTAGACTAGCCTGGTCTCTTTGTTCTTGTTCTTCTATTGATAGCAATCCAGTTTCTCTTCTTGATAACAAATCTGCTATACTTGCACTAGATTCACCAGCAAGATTTTCTCTTGCTTTTAAAGAAGCTCCAAACGTAGCTTGATTGCCTCCCATTTCAGCTTCTGTTCCTCTTAATTGTTGAGTGGCTTGACCTACTTGTTGTGATAAACCACTAAATCCAGATTGAAAAGATTCTGCTAGCTCGTTAAGCCTTCTAGATGTTGCTTCTTGACCAGATTGAGCTGCTTTCATAAAAGTTTCTCTATCAAATGCTGGAAAAAATCTAGAAAATTCTGAGGCTTGGTCTCCATAAAACCCTAAGTTTTGTGCTATATCTTGAGGACTTCCAAGCATTCCAGAGTATTGAGATACTCCTAGGTTGTCTAATAATTGTTGAAATGTCATTCCATCGTTCATTATCTTAAGCTCCTTATTAAGTCTTCTAGATTACCACTAAAATCACCTTGAGTTCCATATATTGCAGTTCTAGGAGAAGGAAGTTTCAATCTATCTGGAAACACACGAGTTTTAACTTTATCTCCGAATCTAGACACTACCACACTATTGGGTTTACCACCAAAAATATCAAGTAAATCTGTGTATTTTGTAAAATTTCTTTCGTTTATTTTTTCTAAACCTGGTATTTCTAACAACGAAGCTGGTTTGTCTTTAAAATTAAGCATATCTTTAAAAGTAAAAGGAGTTCCTTTTCCAGTTATTTTTCCCGATATAAACTCTGGAGAAGCACCAAGACCAGGAAAAGCTTTTAAAACTTGACTTGCTGTAAAAGCATCCTGAGCGCTTCTAACGAGAGCTGTTGTTGCAAACGATTGATTTGCTCTTTCTATAAACCTATTTGTATCCTCAGCTCTATCAGATATTGCTTGTCTAGCTCCAGAGTAAAACATTCCTGGTTTTGAATCATATGAAACTTTTGGTTTTTTTGTTCCTTTTGCTGTAGTTTGTCCTACTAAACTTCCTAAAAAAGCTCCTGGAACACCACCAAGAAGAAGACCAGCTCCACCAACCAATAGCCTTCTAAGATTAACATCGGTAGGTGTTTCTCCTACTTCTCTTTCACTTTCAAATAAACTTCTTTTAGACTCTCTTATATCACTTCTTTCAAAAGAAAGAATTCTGTCTAAAATATTTCCAGTTGCTGCTGAGGCAGTTTTAATCCCACCTGAAAGCGCTGCTAAAAGTGCTGGATTCATATTAACTCCTTGTAAATTCTATGTAATGCCATGCGCCTAGCTCTTTTCTATAAAGCCTAACCTTACCATTACTTGTTCTAACTACTCTCTCTTCTCCATCATTACCAGATGTAGCTGGAGGGACACCTCTTTGGAGTTTAGTTTTAACTCCCTTAGAGTTGTATAAAAATCTTTTTTCTCTATCAATAGACATTAGGTAACTCTCTTGTATATAGGTCTATACTCTACGCCAACACTATTTATTTTTGTTATAGTACTCCCATTCAAATCTAATTGAATTTGAAAAGAAGAAGCTAATAATGGATTTGTAAATGTAATCCTATTTACATCCAAGTCCCCATTAGTGTTATCTAAGGTTCCAATAGTTCCAGTTCCTCCCTTTACACCCAAATCAGATGTATTGCTATATTTTAACCCACTGCTATGGTCAAGGTTACTAGAATACTCTACAGTTACACCATAAATTTTCTTAACTATATTAGGTAAACCAAAATCATCATCTTTTAACTTTATATCAAATGTAGTTCCAGAATCTGGCTCTCCATCATAAGAAAATAAATTACTCAAACCAGACTGAAGTGTCATATTGTTATATGCATCTGTAATAATATTTGTTTGGATTACGCTAGCAACTATATCTTCTATAAATGTAAAGCTGTTAGTTATAAAACTATAAATATAAGCATCACCACTTGTACTACCAGAAGCAGCAGCATCTCTAACTATAACTAAATGTTTATGAGTTGGTTCATATCCAATAATAGTATCATCGTTTACAAAACTTGTCCACTCTGATTCTAGTACTTTGCTCTGCAAGTTTCTTATCTGTGAACCATCATAAAAGAATAAACCATTTTTATTTACCCACGCTAAACCAAAATCTGTTTTAACTACAGCTGCGTGAAAGTCTACTCCCATATTTTTATGCTCTGACTCTAAAAACCATTGCGTATCTGAGCCACCACCAATATTTATTATGTAAAGAGTTTTTTCTTTGTAAGCAAATAATCTATCAGCATAAGCTTCTAGCTTAATAAATTCTTCTCCATCATTAACACCGATATCAATAAAATTAAAAGAAGGGTATGTGTCAAACCTATTAACTTCGCTATACATTATTGTATCTGATTTAACCTGAAGAGTATTGTTTGCATCATATCTTTTTACATTAGCAATAAATGTTCTTCTGTTCGTTACTACGCTAGTCTGATAGTTTTCAGCATCTTGCCCAAGAGATATATATTTCTCATCTTGAGAAAATCCATTTATAGACTCATAGGTATCTGCATTAATAGATGTGCTAGTAAACCTAGATATAACAAAAGGTGCGTTTGAATATTCAGCTGTCCAAGCTACATAGCTTCCAGAAAAAGAAGGTCTACAACCTCTAGATATATTAATATCACCTAACAATACCCACTCATCATCACTACCAGATATTCTACTGTAAATCCTTCCACCAGTAACTCTACCTGGAAATCTGCTGTTACCATTATGGTCAGCTCCAAATAACTCAGTTGCCATAACACTACAAGTCAAACTGTCATTAGCTGATATGGCTACAGTTCCAGCCATTTCAAAAGGAAGTGATTCCTGAGTATTGTCATACACAAAAGTGCTAGCAAATTCATAAGTTCCAGCAATCCAAGAGCCACCACTGCTGTTTGTGTTTATATCCAAATTCCATCCTTTACCAGAAGGAGGATATAAAGTCCAAGTGTGTGTATTTGTAGCCCAAGTAGCACCACCAGCTGAAGTAGCAACTGTATCGTCATCTGTCCTGCTTATTATAACATCAAATTCAGAACCAGCAGAACCCTTTGTATTGTTATTTATTGCAAAATACTGACCACCTCCAAATGTTAAAGTTTCATTTGTTCTATCAAGCGTTGCAACTACATTTAATTGAAAAGTTGTTGCATTTGTAATTGACTTAACGTAAGAGTCGTCTGGTATTCCAGTCCCAGTAACTTTCATTCCTACTTTAAGAAGCGCTGTACTGTCCATTGTAACAGCTGTTTCATCGTCTTGAACATCACAGGTTGCATCTGTAAAATCAGTTCCATTTAATTCTGTTCCGATTGAAGCTGCCTCAAAAACGGTAGACGTATCTGAGTTTAAAATAAGTGAGTTGCCACTAGAATTAACACCGTTAAAATAAATATCTTTACTAGCTATACCAGCTGTTGGTTTAGTTAATTTAACATCGGTAACTTGAAACCCAGTAGGGTATGCACTTCCACCTGGAGTAAGTCCAGACCAACCTCCACCTCTTTCTATGTAACAATAGTGCTTTATAGCGTTACCTGTGTTAGTTATTTTTGTATCGCAAATTCTTACTCCACCATCAGCAACGTGATATATTATTTGTCCACCTGTATTTGAACCCATATCTATAGCTTCAGACCAAGAACCTCCAGAGAAAAAAACATCTATTCTTGTATCAGAAGTAGCATCTGTATCTGCTAAAAAAGTAGCAACTGTTGGAGTATTTCCACTAGCGTTGTAATCAAACTTAGTTTGAAACAATCCATACCCAGCTACAGAAGCATCAATAGTTCTAGCAGAATAATTACTTGTATTAGCAGTTGCCTTACCACAAGACTTAATTATACCAAACTCATCTACAATAACATTATTAGCTTGAGCTAATTCGTTATCAGCAATAGAGCGTGAGTTAGTCTTAGTGTTAAGACCACCATCAAAACGTGTATATGTTTTAAACTGTTTAGGCATTATTCCTTTATCTCAAAATGTACTAAGTCATCAAACTTATTATCTTTGGTCTTGGTGTCCATATTCCAATCTCCACCCCATCTTATTCTTAATCCCATTTGTCTAGCAATTCCAAGAACGTAGCCGCCAAAGTAATGAAACCTATCCCTATCATGCCAGTCAATAGGATAAGGAGCAACATCAACAGCATTACTGGGACTTTTATTATGCTTCCCATTCGGGAACTTAACTTTGCTATTTCCTTTGTTATATGCTTCATCTTGAGCTTTCTGTCCTCTATGACCTTCTAATACTGTGCAATCAAATCCCTTAACTACTTCTTCAAACAACTCAACCAATCTTTCATCGCAAGTATATAATTTGTGTTTACTATTTCTGCTAAACCTAGGCATTACTTACCCTTAATTAAACCTTCTATTAAATCAGTAACAACATCTACGCACTTCTCAAAAAAGATTTGCTCTTTATCTTCACTTACAAATGGAATATCAATCTTCTCATTAATTTTTGTAGCGATTGTCTTAGCCATTTCATCTGAAGTAAGTTGACTAACCATTTGCTTTTTAATTGAATCTGCTTGACTTTCAGCCGCAGCTACTAACATCTCTTTTAAACCCATTATTTTCTCCTAATCTCATTATTTGTTTTAACTATTAAATATACTAAAGTTGCAATAGATACAGCCATTTGCAGCAACATTGGTAAGTTGACCCACCAAACACCTACTCCAACTACACCATTAACTACTGCCTTAGTTGAATCTATCATTCTATCAACCAGCCTTTCCATTAATACGACCTTTAAGGTACGCTAAATCATCGGTTACATCGTTTAACTCTTTAACTATATCTTCTCTATGTCTCTGTCCTATATCGTCTGACTTGTTCCATCTCTCTATTAACTTTATAGTTATCCCTTCTACATTCTTTATTGTAGATTCTATCTTAGCTATCGCTTGTCTTATGTTATCTAAATCTTCATTTTGAGCTCTCTGGCTCTTCATTAGATTAACTATCATCAGTACAAACAAAGATACGATAACACCTACAGCACCGTACTCAGCGTATGTTTCAATCATTACTTGCCAACTGCCTTTTGTGCTTTATTATGTGATTGTTTAAAGGTTTTACCTTTTCTCATTTCAGAAGCCATCATAGATAGATGTTTCTTGGTATGATGAACTTTGTGCTTTTGCATTTGTTTTTTTTGCATAACAGATAATCCATTAAGGTTTACATTCTTTAAGTCCTTAGCCATACTACCAAGGCTTTCCTTTTGCTTTTGTTGGTGTTTCTTGTTCTGCAATTTGTGCATCTAAACTTGCTTCAATTTCTGCGAGCCTATCTGCACCTATTTTAGCTTCTACCCATCCTTGTGCATCTTCTTCTGTAATGTCGGCATAAGCTGTGAAGTTTTCAGAGTCT
>Ga0209193_1001663_pt1 | contig 11153 bp, 11 predicted proteins | sample COGITO_mtgs_1003_FD_185515 | JGI IMG/M metagenome (GOLD analysis project Ga0209193, IMG submission 185515) | Pelagic marine microbial communities from North Sea - COGITO_mtgs_100330 (SPAdes) (version 2) | ecosystem: Environmental > Aquatic > Marine > Epipelagic ... | reverse complement strand
CTGTAAGTGTCTGTGCTTGTGCCATTCATCACCTCAAATATAATGTTTTCATACGCACACACTAAAGTCTGATATTTTAGGTGAGCAACCGATTTAGGTGATGCGTTATTACTCATACAAAATAGCTGGTTACGCGATAATATATGAGTTTGTTACCTCTATTATATTATTGATTGCAGAAATTCTTGGGTATTCTAATCTATTCTAAATAGCGCCTAAAATTCGCTCAGGAGCACTCATATGAAAACCGTTGAAGTAAATATCAGAGGTAATTCACTTCTCGCCTATGTGACACTGTACGACGAAGACATTCTCGAAAAACTAAATGACATTGAGCAATTTGATTTTGTTGACTTCAGAAATGGACACGAGAAAAAGAGTGTTTTTCTTGGACGTGGGTTTTGCGAAACTGGATCCCTAACCTCAGAAGTTAGTGTGGATAGTGTAAAAATTTTCAGTGGAGACTACTTCTGGGATGAAGATGATCAGGGCGAAACCTACGAAGAAAAAATTGCAACTATCAAAGAAGAGGACAATGTCGACTACGAAAGCTGCCTAATTGCCCCTGCTAAGGAAAGCTTAGAGATTTCTGATCATTATCTAACTGATGTTGATAAATTCAAATATTGTTCTTTAGAGACTGTCCAATGCTACAAGTCAGTTGATAAGATAATAATTGAAGCGGAAGATGACTTTAAAATTACTGATTTAGACTTGATACTCATCGATACCGATTCAGGAGGAAGAGGCTCCCTAGAACACAGTTTATATTCCTACACAAACCTAGAGAAGCAGGTACTAGGGGTAAAATACAAGGGCCAGTTCTTCGAATTTTTAGGTGGTAACGATGAAGGCGGTTCAAATGAAATCTATTGGTTTGAGCGCAATGGCGACACGTGGGCTGAAACAGAAGCAATACATGAGCGAATTGATGAGTTGGACGCTTGGTAGGCTTTGGTCTAATCATTTCTGCAGTGAATTTTTGTCAAAGTGATAAATAAACTTGTAAGGCAAAACAGCACAGGCACACCTAGGCAAGACAAATGAGATTAAGGCTGGCACGCCGACTGTTATAGTGCTGCGGTATCGTACTTTGAAAACGTTATCGCCATATTGAACTGCTCATTGTTTGTGTTTGACTTTGATCAAATCCCAAGCGGCACTCGCGCAGTCGCTTAACAAAACAAGCGAGAGAACCTGCTCATCATCCGTGTGGTGATGAGTGCTGGCTGTGCATTTGTCGTTGTGCAGCGAGTAGCGTTGGTACTTACATTAGTACAGGGAGACAGCCCAACTCCTCCCAATCTTAACATTAAGAAGGCTATTGACGACAATGGCTGATGTAGCAACTCAAATGAGACATCACGTCATAAGGAGGCTGACAAGCCTTCTTATGACTGAACACAATCTAAATGAGCCATTCAAAAACATTCAAATAAAAAGAAAATACGCAGTGCAGTTGAAAACTGCACAAGTAGTTGAAACGAAGTTTCGACTTTGACTGTTCACGTACAATCCGAGTTATTCCACTTCGAGTTGATAAATACTTACATCAACAAGGAGCAACTATGAGCAGACAAATATTGCACGAAGTGCGTGATGTATTGAGAGCAGCAGACGCCATTGCTAGTGAACGCGAGTTTTGTGAGCGTTGGTTGGGCAAAAGCGAATGTTATATGCGCACATTAAGGTTCAGCCAAATAGAGCCAAGTGCAGACGCACTGGCGACTGTGAGCAACAAACTCAAATACTACGCAGAACAGATGCACAGCAAAGAAGCGCAACACCTCAAAGAACTAGCTGTGGAGTTTGAACGATTGGCTGAGGCGTGTTGGACAAGCATTCAAACAACAGCACGACGCAAGTGGGCAGCTGTAGCATGAATGGGGTTTTAGCTGCACTAAATAATACTGCGCAGTTTCTTAAGGTGAAGTACTTACCAAAGTGGGGTGGTGATTTTGCACCCCCTACCCAGCCATGAGTGCAGTCAAAGATGTGCAGCACTCGCTGAATGTGATCCGTCAACTAAGTACAGACGAGAACGCTGCGGTACAAACACAGATACTTGAGCTGATGTTGCAGGCGTCAATCTCACAGCTCAAGTCAATCAGCACAGAGACAAATACAGCAACCAAACCCAAACCACTGCCTATCCCCAAGCCAGCCAAACCCGCTGCGCCTAGTCCCAAGACAAAACCAAAGCCGCAACCCAGTTTGAACACTCGTCTCAATCGCCTCCGAGCGGTCAAACCTCAAGCGCCTACAAGTTGATGCACACACACTGTTGTTCAACACTGCCAAGATTTGCGCTTTTTGTATAAAGTTTTGTGGTTCTCTAGTACTGCATAAAACCATTGACGGAACAAACGACAGGCATAGTGCAAATGCTACTTAGTGGGTTCGGCATCGCAGTGTTGAAAGTGTGGGTTTCAAACCCAGTGTTTTGAATATGCACCGCTGAACCTACACAATCTCCAGCCCGCACCACTACCGGTGCGTTTTCTTTGGGAACTCACCCAGTGCGGCATTCTCAATATACTGCTCAGCAATAACAATATGGCGCTTGGCGGTGTTGGTTTTGCGGCGCTTGATCACTCGCTCAACATCCGCATAGGGCAAATCCAAACGCTTGAGTTCGGCGACAGTTTCACCATCAACCGTTTCGTCCACCCATACGCCATTGCCCGCAGCAGCCAATCGCTCTGCACACACGTCAAACAATTCATGCAGCTTGAGTTTGGGTTGTTCTACGTAAGTGTCCCAAAATACGAGAGTTTGATATAAACTCCCCAAATTAGGTTTAGCACATACTGGATAAGCTGCCCTGCTCACGCTCTTTGCTCGCTTCACAGCTTCAGCATTAGCTTTGAGCAACTTGCGAAACGCGTCCACCAAATAAGGCATACGCACTTCCAGCGGCACTTGGATATGCAGAGTGTTAGGTTGAGGAGTATGGGTTTCAAACCCATCAAGTTCACGCAGCTGACGTGCTGGTGGCTCAGCAAACAAATGGTTGTGTTCCCTCCACCAAGCCCAAAAGTCATCCGTTGCGTGCACATTTCCAAAGTCCACATACACGCTGCTGTATTTGCCTTTGCCCCTCTGCTCACAGCAGCGTTTGTACCCCATGTGTCTGCGTAAATATTCCCACCAGAAGTAATACACACTGCATTGCCAAGGCTCTGCCCCTCGAAACGGCGCATTTGGCTGAATACGCTTGCTGATTAGTTCGCCATGTTTGTTGCGGCGTCCTTTGATTGGCGGCGCATACACATAAAAGAGTTTGCCCGCAAAATACCATTTATCTCTTTTGTTCATATTAGTATCTATTTCTACGTCAGTGCATGGTCACAGTAACGGTTACATTTTGGCGTACATTTTATGTGGCAGAGTGGAATAGTCAACAATGACAAACAAACTTTAATCCCGAGAGGAAACAATATGACTAATGCAAACACACTTATGAAGAATATGGTAGCCACACAGAAAGCTGCGAACAAATGGACGAAGAACGCATACCGCACAGCCAGCACAGAACTCTACGAACTGTTGGCAGAATGCTATGCACACACACAGTTTTATCGCTATTCCGACATCAGCTTCAAACTACAACTCAATCAACTGCTGCGCGACGCAAAACACACATTCAACGAAGGCACACGCATCGAAACCAAAGTGGTGCGTGTGGTGTTTGGCGAAGTGTTCACAGGCGCAATCGGACGTAGTCGCGGTGCCATCTACTCCAAAGTTCTCACAGCAGCATTCGAAGAGAAAGTCACCAAAGACAACTTCGTAAAGTGGCTCACAACACAAGGTGGTGTTGAAGCAGTACGCAAGCAAAACAAAGGTAAAACTGCCGCACAAATCAAAACAGAACGTGCACTAAGCGCACACGAACAGCTTGCTACACAAAGTACACAAGATTTGCAGCTGAGCACACCTGCACAAAACTACGAGTACAGCTTGGCAGTGGTAGCACACACAGGCGGTGACAAGCGTATCGTCGCACTGCTCAACAACAACACATTGGTTAAAGAAGCACTGGCAAAAGCGTTTGCTAAACTTGAAGAACAATCCAAGTCAAACAGCTCAGCAGAACCTGTGAGCAACGTCACAAAGATTGAAGCTCGCAAGCAAATCACTCAGCAAACCATCACTGAGGAGGCAGCATAATGAGTGTGAACATTTTTTACGCGAACAAGCCCGTGCACTTCAACGACTGCTACTTTGCTGAGCCGACAATCAAACAAGAACTCGCAAACTACGCAAACACCCCACTCAACGGCTGTGTGCTCCTTTATGGAGCATACGGTACGGGCAAAAGCACCGCAGTTGAGTTGATTGCACGAGATAGAGGGGCTGCGAAGTCAGACATCCACTATGTACAAGTCAACGGCAGTCAGTTCGCAGATATACGCAAAAGCAGCATACTCGTTAACGCGATGCAGTGGGGCGTAATCAATCATCAAACACCTGTGCTTATCGTTGACGAAGTGGACATTCTATCCCAAGAAAATCAGCTGTGGTTGCGCAGCTTTATCGACGACTGGCAGCATCGCGCACTGATACTGCTCACAACAAACTATATCGGCAACTTGGATGGCAGCATACGAGACAGATGTGACTGCATGGAAGTTCGTGGCTTCACCGCACTACAAGCAGCTGAGCTCATTCATACAGTCCTGGCACAGCACGACATTCGCATTGCTGTGTCTCGTATCGAGCAGCAAGCACAGCTTGAACTGAGTTCGGATGATGCACTGCTAAGTTTGCGTACTGTTGGCAGATTATGTGACAAGCTGGCACTACAGTTTAATCCGCCAAAGCTGCTGGTTGTAAAAAGCTAATGTCAAAAGCGTAGGTTTGAAAATGTAGGTTTGAAACCCACTGTTTTGGAACTGTAGGTTTGAAACCCACTGTTTTGGAACTGTAGGTTGGACAACAACAAACGGGCAGCGACTTTGCTGCTCGATTATTTGTGCACACTGGCGTCAAATACAGCTCAACGAGCGTGCTTACGGTGCCGAACGCATTCATGCTTTGGTGCAACTAGCGGAAACGGGGTTCCCTAGCTGTATGACGCTCAATCCACCGTCCACTTTGAACAACGTGGGGCTGGTCGTTCGCCAACAACACTCACCTTGTCCATGTTACACGCACGTACTCTCCCGTTGTTGGCATGTAAGAACCATCCGCTTTCGCCGAACTTTGGTAGGTGCCACAGTGCATCGCCAGATTGACCGCTGGGGGGAGCAAACTGAGCGTTGGCTGTGCCGTTGGTGGTGTTTGAGGATACTGCGCCAATGATGATGCCAGTACCTACGAGGGCAGCACCGAGTACGAGTTGTTTCATTGGGGGTCTCCTTTGGGTGTACGAGTGTTTCATAAGTTTGGATTTATCAAAACAATTGGCTTAACTGCGCGCCTTGATCATAGTTTTTAGCTGATCCGGCCTCCAGGTGCCCCGGAAAAAGTATCACATGCTTTTGGCTTATAGAACAGGCTAATAAGTAATTGTAATTCTGAAATCCATGCACAAAATAATCTTTTATACTTCTAAAATCATCTATTGACGTTGAGAATATCTCGTAGTGCCGAATGGTAATATTTTGCCTTGAAATGCGCCCAATCGAGATACCGCGTTTCGGGGATACCGATGGACGGCCCAACACAAGAGTATGCATCAATAATACCAAAACCTGACTTTACCGCGACATCAGTAAACTGGCTAACAAATGATAGGAGTATGTGATTTGCTTGTGCCGCTTCGTAATCAAATAAATGAGTGCCAGCAAAAGTAGGAATTATTATGCAAACAGATTGGTGAGGAAGTAGTTTATTCTTTAGGAATAGACAAAAGTCTTTGAAGCACGAAATTATTACTTCAAGCTCGTCCCCAAGTTCACCATAATTTTTTTGAGAATTTATTTGCGCCATCCGAACATCTATCTCGCCAATATTAAATACTAAAGTTGAACTGTTCTGTGAAAAAAGAAGAGCGTTCTCTAGTCCGGTAAGCTTAGCATTGGGCATTCGACCAGATATATGTTTGTAACGAATGCCAGGCAAATAAAACATTTTCACTGTCTTGGGGGCACCGATGCTCAATCCGATAATATGTGAATCACCGATTATACTGTATGGTCGGACATTATTATCGCTTATGGGCTCAGCAATTTGCGTTTTGAAAATATCAAAATCATCGACCAAAAGGTTTACAAAATTATATGCACTTTTAAAAAGATCAGCTTCAAAACCACCTACTTCGTTTAGATCATGCTTACGCAACTTGTTAAGTATAGCACAACATGACGGTAAATCATTAAAATAGGTAAGCTCGTAGATTGCCATTAAAGTTGCAATCTTTAGTTGTATTTCTCGGTTAGATTGAGATTTAAATATCTCTGGCAAAACCGACCGGATCGCACGCTTGTCACAAGTGTAACTAAATGCCATTGCCTTCACGTCGCCAGATACTCGTCCACTATGCAGTATAGCCTCTATGTTACCTCTCGTATAATCTAAATCTTCGAGCATTAACTGAAGTCTCGAACAAGTTGGTGATATATAGTATTTAGCTTATCAACTTTTTCCGAACCTAATTCTTCACGCAAACGAGACAGTTCGATAAGAAAATCATTTAGTCTCTCACGATGTGTATGGTGTTTTATGTTCGAACTTATCCAGCCGACTATTACCCTTCGTTCACCTGATGTGACTGGATTAACTTTGTGGAGCAGGCCACTGGGATAAACAACCATCTCGCCAAGCTTCCCTTTCACCTTGAACTGAATCCCATTTCCAAACTGCATCTCCATTTCACCACCGTCATAACTGGCCGCATCTCTCAAAAATATTGAGAAACTTAGATCTGTTCGACGTTGGCGCAACAGAGCAACATCCACATGCCAATCGTAGTGGCCACCCTCATGATATGAGGCAATTCGAGGATCAACTACTTCTTTTACATAAGTATACCCCTTAACCGACGGCAACATATGCGCTTTGTTTACGAAAGGTAGGATTTTATCAAATCCCTTGTCGCCTGAGTTAATTTGGAAATTTTCCTTTTTATCTTTGGCTGCACCCAATGCGGAATCTTTGCCGTTTCGCCATTCCATTTTGTCAATGAGTGAGTTGATTTGATCAACTTCTTCTTCGCTAAAAACTTTAAAGACCTTCATATGGATCGTCCTTGATATGTTTACAGTACTAGGGCCGCTCTTCACAAGCGGCCCTAGTTGTATCGCATTACTTATCTGGAGCTATGCGACTATGTCATTTGCATCCAAAGCAGTTGAACCAATGTTGGACACAACTCCGATCAAATCCAAATCAGTCGAAGCTACAGCCGCGGTGTCACCGTCATTTTCTAGGTTGTAGATATAGACATTATCGTTCGCTAAGTCGTTTATCATAACAATGAATGTTTCACTCGCTGCTATTCCAACACCAGCCTCGATAAAGGCGGCGACATCGACTAGATCTGTATAGTCAGCAATTACAGACTCTGTACCAGATCCAGTGCCGTCAGCACCATCAGCAAATATCACTACGCTTCCAGTAGTTGGGTTGGCTGAGGACGCGTTCGCAGCGATGGAAACTACTGCTTCCCCATCTGTGCTTTCGTGCCCATTAAAGTCCAATTTGTCACTATTTACAGCAAACCCTGTGATAGTTGTTACATCGGCACCAACCTCAGTAAAGTGCACCACATCAGCGGCAGCTACTGCTTCAGAAAGGTCAATGGTGTTAGCGCCGGCGCCTGCGAATATAAGGTCAGCACCTTCGCCACCTGTAATTATATCGGCTCCGTCACTACCGGCTGCGCCCTCTACGGTGGATTCTGCAGTGATGGAGGCGGCATCGCCTGCATCGGCAGCAACTGTGGCCGCAAACGCTGTATAGACGCCATCTACCTTCGATGTCACAACAACTGTACCGGCTTCAACCGTATCAGATACAGTTATCAGGTCACCAAATGCCGTACCAATCGCAGTAACAAATGCTTCACCAATATCTTCAAGATCCTGTTCAGCTTCCGCACTCTCTGTCACGGTGATTGTCTCACCGAACAAAGTCATAGTGAAAACGTCTTTATCAGCTATGGCGCCGTCATTTGAACCTACAAGGTCGAATGTTGCAGACTCTTTGTTACCTGCATTACCACCATAAATGGTATCGCCAGCTGCGCCACCATCAATGGTATCAGCACCAGCTCCACCAGTCAGAATATCTGCGGCAGCCAAGCCGGAAATCACATCATTACCGGCCGCGCCAGCAATAGTATCAATACCAGCCCCACCAGTCAGGGCATCACCATTCGAACCACCAGTAATTGTGTTGGCTATATTTGTGCCAACGACTGTAATACCAGTAAAACCGCCATAAGTGCCGCCGTTAATAGTAACAAGTGAGTGCGTGGTGCTGTCCATAGACACGTTTGAGAGGTCTGCAGTAGCGGAATCGATAGTAACAATCATGTTCGACAATGAGTCTTCAGCAGTTGAGTCTCTCACAACCAGAGCCTGCCCATTCATCATTGACCCATCAACCACAGAATCATGGTCGAGCTCAATAATTTCAATGGAAGACAACGACATTGCACCGGCGGTGTAGTCACCGTCCAGGGTTGCAGTATCTACACCGTCACCACCATCAACAGTTTGATCTGCACCTGCAACCAAGGTGATACCATCGTTCCCAGAACCAGCGTTAATTGTATAGCCGCCGCTCGTTAGGTCGGCAGACACAACGATCGTGTCATTTCCAGAGCCAGTTGTAACGGTAGCAACGTCAGCAGATCCTTCGAGATCTAAATCCAAGGCACCAGTAGCTTCAGAGCCATCAAAACTTCCAGCAACAATACTATCGAATTGGAATGTCCCTGAGCCCGTTACTTTTAGTGTTGCAGTGCCAGCGTCAATAGCCTTAACGTCTACCCCACCACTTACAGGGCTAGTATCTGCCGAAGCCAACGTCACCGTTGCGAAGTTATCGAAATCTATGCTTGTAACATCCCAGCTCTCTGCGGACTCTGCATCATCGTTCACAGTTACAGAAATCGTGTTTGAAGCACGGCTTGCATATACACCGTCAAACTCTGTCGCAGTCTGGTCCTCAGCAATTTGAATAACCGCGCCGGTGGCTACATCAAGGTCGTCACCGTTCATATCTGCCGTTAGTTTGATTACATCCGCGCCAGCATCAACTAAATCTACGCTCGCCCCCCCCTCAGCTGCTGCATTGATATTGAGAACAGACGTACCTGCTGTTGATGTATCGATGAATGCAAAGTTGGAAATATCTTTCAACTCGTCTCCATCAACCACAACCTCTACGCTATATGCACCACTGACGTTGACAGCAGCAAGAGCATCTGAAGCCGACGCGTCGACTTTAACCGCAGCTCCATTCCCTGACACATTTAAAGTTGTCATTGCAGTCGCTGTCACCTGAGACGCGGTTGTCGCTGATGTAGCTGCCGTACCGGCTGCTGTCATGGTCAGAGTGGTTACTGCAGTAGCACCTTCTACATCAACCTCATCGGCTGCAGTGAGCGACATTGTCGCTGTGCCGTTTGCTGCTGTCACCAAAATTGATCCAGCACTTGAAGTCAGTGTAACCGTACCTTCCGCGCTGGTTGCGTTCTCGACATCCATGTCACCAACAGAAGACGCAACAAGGTCACCGTCCATAACCGTTGAGCTAATAGACAAAGCTGAGGTTGAATTGATTGTCACATCGTCAGCAACACCTGAATCTTCGGCTTCAGAAACAGTAATGTCTGTAGTAGCAGTCGCGCCGCCGACGTTCAAAGTGTAATCCGCATCAGCAACGGTGTCGATTGTCACAGTCGTAAAGTCAGACGTTGCGTTAATTACGACTCCGCCTGCAGCGATGTTGTCTACAGCTAGCGCAGAAACAGATGAACCCACCGCCGTGATATCGAAATTTAGTGTTTGAGCGCTTCTAACCCCAGACACATCGACGTCGAAAGTCGACGCACCATCTCCACCGGCCGCGGCAACGCCCGTAAGGTCAAAATTCAAGGTTTCAACCTTTACCACCGTCGGAGTGGCTGAAACATCACCTGTGGCAGTGACGGTTAGCGTATCCGCATCGGTCGACGAACCATCCACGACCACATCTGCCGCTTCATAGGTGAGAGACGTACCAGTTATTGTATCGTTGCCCGCACTAAGCGACGGCACATCATCGTCCGTGGTCAAAGCAACCGTGACCGGAGAGGTCAGCGCCGCAGTCTCAGCCTCAGCAGCAGCTTGAGCAGCTTCAGCAGCAGCTTTAGCAGCTTCGGCAGCAGCTTGAGCTTCAGTAGCAGTAGCAGCTTCGGCAGCAGCAGTAGCAGCCTCGACTTCGGCTGCTGCTTGAGCTGCTTCAGCTGCCGCTTGTGCTGTTGCTGCTGCAGCCGCGTCCGCTTCGGCTGCTGCTTGAGCTGCTTCAGCTGCCGCTTGAGCTGCTGCTGCTGTAGCCGCGTCCGCTTCGGCAGCTGCTTGAGCTGCTTCAGCGGCTGTTTTAGCTGTTGCTGCTGCAGTTGCTTCTGCTTCAGCTGCTGCTTGAGCTGCTGCTGCTGTTGCTGCGTCTGCTTCGGCAGCTGCTTGAGCTGCTTCAGCGGCTGTTTTAGCTGTTGCTGCCGCTGCAGCTTCTGCCTCAGCTGCTGTCTGAGCTGCCACTGCTGCATCGTACACTGTCTTTAGTACGGTTGGTTCTGCATCGTCAGAGCCGCCGCAAGCTGCGAGCGACAGTGCCATAAGCGATACGCCACCGGCGCGTGCTGCGTTTTTGGCGTTCTTGGATTCCCAGGCCTTGACGAGCTTGCTGGTTGCGTTCAGTCAGGATACTTTATGAATCATGTAAGATTCTTTTTGTGAATCCATGTGGTTGAGACAACATGAGTTCACCCGTGTGAAACACCGCTGTATTTCCGCAAATCAAGACCTCAATTTAGCCCTTCGATCCAATAACTGGGTGACGACACATACACATGCTGTGGATGATACTTTGACCAATGCTGAGAAACCAAGGTTATCCCTTGAAGGTGACACCCCGGCGTCCATCCTCAAACGTGAACTCAATACCCTGCTGTTCAAGAGCTGTGATTATCTTGGCAAGCGTATTGTACTGCATGATCT
>Ga0209193_1001645_pt1 | contig 11255 bp, 6 predicted proteins | sample COGITO_mtgs_1003_FD_185515 | JGI IMG/M metagenome (GOLD analysis project Ga0209193, IMG submission 185515) | Pelagic marine microbial communities from North Sea - COGITO_mtgs_100330 (SPAdes) (version 2) | ecosystem: Environmental > Aquatic > Marine > Epipelagic ... | reverse complement strand
CCTCCGTATACTACGCAAGGAACCATACCAGCATTACGTAAGGCTGCAGTTGCTTTTTTGCCTACGACTTCTCTTTTTGATCCGTTGATTGTAATTGATTTCATTTTGAAATTTTAATTTATAATATGTTGTTTTCCCGAATTTTCGGGCTGCAAAGATAAAATTTTATATTGTAAAGTAGTTGCTCTTGGGCACAATTTTGACACAAAGGCTTATAATTTTGTATGCTTTGCTAGTATTGAGTCTTCAATAGCCTAAATATTGGATTTCTAGTTACATCAGGAACTTAGAACTTATAGACTCATTTTCATGCACGCTTTTCATGACATCTGCAAATAAAGTGGCGCAGGTAAGTACTTTAAGTTTTGGACTTTCTTGACCAATAGGAATAGAGTCTGTAACAATAAGCTCTTGTAGTTTTGAGTTTTCAAGACGCTCAAAGGCGCTTCCAGACATAATAGGGTGGGTACAAATAGCACGAACGCTAAGTGCGCCACGCGCTATCATTAAATCTGCAGCTTTGGTAAGGGTTCCTGCGGTATCTACCATATCATCTACCAAGACTACGTTTTTACCTTTCACATCTCCAATGAGCTCCATGTGGCTAATAACGTTTGCTTTCTCGCGTTGTTTGTAGCAAATTACTACATCACTGCTTAGGGCCTTAGAATACGCGTAGGCTCTTTTACTACCCCCCATATCTGGTGATGCAATGGTTAAATTATCAAGCTGTAAGCTCTTTAAATAAGGTAAGAAAATAGTAGATGCGTATAGATGATCTACTGGTTTTTCGAAAAACCCTTGTATTTGGTCTGCGTGCAAATCCATGGTGATGATACGGGTGGCTCCTGCAGTTTCTAACATTTTGGCAATGAGCTTTGCAGCTATAGGCACACGAGGCTTGTCTTTTCTGTCTTGTCTTGCCCAACCAAAATAAGGTATTACGGCAGTAATGTGTCTGGCACTTGCGCGTTTTGCCGCATCACACATTAGCAGTAGCTCCATAAGGTTGTCACTACTTGGGTGGGTAGAGCCAATTAAAAACAAACGACACCCTCTTACAGATTCTTCAAAACTGGGCTGAAACTCTCCATCACTGTAGGTTGAGGTGATGATATTTCCTAGGGGTAGGCCATAGGCATTTGCAATATCTTTGGCTAGCGATTGGCTTTGTTTACAGGCAAATATCTTTGGTGTTGGCATGGCTGGTTTGTTTTTGATACAACAAATGTAAAAGAAAACATTGCAAGAGATAAAATAAGTTGTGCGGAGTTATTAAGAAAATGTTAAGATTTTTTTTTGGGTATCAAAAAACTAAACTTTTCTTTATGCCAATTTTTGTCTGTTATTTTATAAAATAACCAAACAGTATACTCTTTGTACACTAGACACCTGTAGAGTGTGTACAAAAATAATTTTAATGCCAGGTAATTTTTAATTACAAGGCGTTTTCTTCTTACTTTTTTTGTGTTTGTAAACTGCTTTTTAAAATGCTTTACATAGGCTGCTGTCTTTCTTGTTTTAACATATTGTAGGCTGTCTGGGCTATTAAAAACCTCATAACACCCAGCCAAAAAGCACTGTAAAGGGTTTTTAAGTTTGTATAAGTTATTTACAGCTTGTTGCGCATTTGTTTTTTTGGAGAGTAAAAAAACATCATAACTGTTTCTAAGGGGTATGGTTTTGTAGTAAAAACCATGATCTGTAATTTGGTTTGTAATTATGGATAGCTTTAAGGCATCTGCATAGCCTAAAACCCGCACATTATTTATTGTCTGGCTGTTTTTTTGAGTTAGGGTGTAATTAAACTCTTTGTTGTATCTCTCTAGGGTAAAGGCCTTGTGTATTTCTATGGCCGCAATGTTGCCGTCTTTTTTAAGCCTTCTATAATGGTGTTGGTTTGGGAAATAATAAGGGGCTTTTACGACCTCTGCGTATCCATTCTCTCTTAGAAGTTGTATGGCTTTTGGGTAGTCTTGGTTGGAGAAAATAAAATCTATGTCTCCAAGCATTCGCTCTGCATTATCTGTGTAGATCCCGGCCAATAAATTTCCAGTTCCTTTTAAAAATATAGGTGTGAGGCCATGGTCAAGCAATAAGGTGTTTAATGCTGTTGCCTGGGTAATTATTTGTTGGTTTCTCTCACGGTTAAGACCTGTTATAAGCTCCATGTAGTTTACCAGATCTGTGGGCAGGTAGTGCAAAAATCCCTCTCTTTTAAGGGCGCAATACAGGGCAGGAAACACCAGTTGCTGGGTACTTAGTTTTACCACAGCATCCCAATCTATGTTGTTAGATTGCAGTATTTTTTCTATGGCAAGTTTGTTGTGTTTCTCTGAAGAAATGGTGAGGCAGGCAGCTATAAAATAAAAGGTTTGTTTATAACTCATCTTTAAATAACTTTTGAGACCAGCACAAACATTTGCTTGGTGTTTGAATAGGCGTTAATCTAAGGAGTTAAGCCTAGCAGTAAGTAGCTGTTCTACAATATTGCTAACCAGCTGTAGCAGGCTTATTTTTTTGTGTATTTAGATTTATACTTTGAGTCAAAGTTTATTTTATCAGTAGTGTTTGACTTGTTGTTACCATCACCTTGGAATGGAGTTGGACATCCAGTGCAATTTCCAGTATTTGGATCTTGACTTAAACAACCAGTGCAATCACAAAATGTATCTGGGCAATCATCTTGGCAGGGGTCACTACCTGAAGGGAAACACGGGAGAGTTGGAGGTGCAGATTGTGCTTGTGCTTTTTGAGGGTTTAAAATCATAAAGGTACTAAGAGCCGTTAGGGCTGCATAGCCGCCTATTTTTTTTATAGCATCACCTCTAGAGAGCATCTCTGTATTTTGGGTAGTTGTGTCTTTAAAATCTTGCTTCATGGCTTTTTGGATTGATACTTGTCTCTGTATTTTGCTTTAGTTATTGTGTTTACTAATTTTTGTATACACAATTAAACTATACTAATTCAAAAATAACAAAAGCATATATAATTACACAGTATATTTAGATTAGTTGCACATAAAATGTGTGTGCATAACAAACCCTCCAATACTTATAATAAGTAGTGGAGGGGTTTTTATATTTAAAAAGTGTTTTTATTGTATAATTACTTTTTTAGAAACGGCTTGCTCTCCAGCTTTTAGATTTATGATGTATACGCCACTAGCCAGACCTTGGGTAGAGATTTGTTGGGTTGCAGCTGTGTTGTTTAATGTTTTGCTGCGCACTATCATGCCTAACATGTTGTATAGCGTAGCGGTTGTTTTACCCATCTCTGGGCTAAGGCCTTTTATGGTTATAAAATTATCTGTATTTAATTTAAAAACAGTTACATTACTTGGGCTTAGTACATCATTTATAGCTAGACTCTCCGTGGTAAAACGGATGTAAAACCTACCATCTTCGCTCAAATCACTCTGGGCAATTAGCTCAAAATCCTGATCTTTTAAAGAAGTTAAAGTGCCATTTAGGACATCTTCTAGGTATACATTCACCTCTTCTGGGATAGTGTTTTCTGAGATACTAACTCTAAAGGGTTGACCCTCTTGCTGATTAATAACTAGTGGTATGCTTTGATTATAAACCGTCTCTATGCTCATGGCGTTTATAGACATATTGTATCCTTGGTCGTTTTCTGTCAGCCTAGAGCTGATTGCTTGAGTTTGTTCTAATGCTCCTGCGTCATACCCTGTATCTAAACCATCTGATAAACCCTGTTGAAAATAAAAGCTTGTTTTTGCCTTTTCTGTTGTGCCATGGTATAATTTTAGGTTCAACATGTAATTTAATAAAATGGGTGCTCCAGAAATAAAATCATCCCCTCCTTCTACAGTTTGCATTGCTGGTGTAAATTGAAGTTGTTGCGGGGTACCTTGTCTTGCTGCAATCCAAAATCCTTGACCTGGAGCTATAGTTGCTGTATTAATTTGTGACAAGTTGTATATTGTGTAGCCGCCAGTTCCATTCCAGGCATATATTGCTCCAAAACTTGGCTCTAATAAATTTAAGTCTAGGTTTACTTTAACAAAGTTGTTTACAGCATCACCACTAGCAGGGTTACCATGTATGTAGGACGCATATGGGTTTGCTACCATTTCCCAACGTCTCCCAATGGTGTTGGTGCCATTATTGTTTATGATTTCTTTGGTTTGTGTTCCCGTTGGTATTTCACCAGTAAAAGCCAGTGTAGCACCAGAGGCATCACCCGTTACAATCGTTGAGGTATAATATGACTCACCTGTGTTAAATATGTCATCTCCTATGTTGCTATCTGTATACCATTCCCAAGAGTCCCACTCATTGAAGTACTTAGCAATGCCATAAATATCTCCCGAGTTTGGTAAGACTCCACTATTTGCAGAAACAAAGTTATCTATTCTTTGGTTTTTTACAGGAGAACCTACAAAATCCCAATTATTTCCTTCGAAGGGACCAGTCTTATTAACCCATCTATTATAGGTAATATTTCCTGTAGCCGTTGCTCCAACAACGATAGAGGCAAACTCAGTAGCGTCTGAGTTGAGGGTAACGGTTCCTTGATTGTTGAAATCTTTTGCTATGTTTAATGATCCATCTTTCTCTATGGTTAATGCTGCGCTAGATTTTATGGTAATATTATCAAGTACAACATTACCGTCATTACTACTACCATCATTACCATTTATTATTGGATTGTTTGATGTAGGTGCAATTATAGGAGATCTACCAGAAACAGGAACTACATTTTCAGTCCAGTTTGCTGCGGTATTCCAATTAGTGCTTATAGAGCCATTCCAGGTGTTTTGGTGTTCATAGGCGCCAATATCATCTGCTTGTCCTTGAGGTCTTGATAGTTTGTTTATGTCATCTGCTGGAGCATAAGCACTGTCTCCGCCATCCACAGCAAAAGAGTTGTATTGTGTTGTATAGTCAAAAGACGACACATCATTAAAAAGAGGATCATTAGTTGAGTTGTTTCCGCTTAGGGTATTTCCAACGCCAGAACCATACACAACATTAGTCGCATCTACATATGTAATGTCGTTACCTGCACTATTTTGATAACGGGTATTCCATATAATTGAATTAATGAACGTGTCACTTCCATATGTGTCTGACACACCATAATTAGAACCCCACGATGTATTTCCCTCAAGTGTGCAATTGGTAAATGTTGCTTGTGAGCCACTTACTGAATATAGTGCCGATCCTTTTCCTGATGTTGTGTTATCATAAAATAAACTGTTGTTTACCTGAAGAATTCCACCACTAACATTGTAAAAAACACCTCCACGGTAATAATTATTGGCACTATTTTCATTTCCAAATGTGTTATTTTTAAATATGGATGAATTAATAGTTAGGTTAACACCATTCGAGATGTAAAAAATACCACCATATACAATTGGACCGCCAGAGCCAGTTGTAGAAACATTAGAATCGAACACTATCTCATTAAAGATTACTCCAGTACCAGAAGTTAAGAATATGACTGTACCAGATGACGTTGTTTGACCTAAATACCCGTATTCCTTGAGCGTTAAATTATTTAGAACAATGTTATTTGCTTCTATAGTTAAAAACCTACCATCTGCGTCTCCATCAAAAATTGTACTTGCTGAACCAGCACCTGTGATTGTAATATTATTTTTTGAAATAGTAATGCCTTTTTCGGTGTAGGTTCCTGCAGCTATATTAATTGTAGTTCCTAAATTATTTGTAGTCATTTCAATTGCCTTTGCTAAAGTTGCAAAAGCAGTAGCGGTTGTGAGCCCATCATTGCTGTCACTCCCACCTGCATCAATGTAAAAAAGAGAGCTGGGTACTGTAACTGTTATTGATGTAGTTGCTGTGTCACTGCCACAATTATTACTGGCTATAAGTGTTACGGTGTAGGTGCCTGTTGTTGCGTAGGTATGGGTAGGGTTTATCTCTGTAGAGGCAGAAGATCCGTCACCAAAATCCCAAGAGTAACTAGTAGCGTTACTAGAGGTGTTGTTGAAGGTAACATCTTGGTTAGTTATGCTTGAAGTAAAACTTGCAGATACAGCTGCAACAGCGGTAATTACAACATTACCACTCATCGTTGCTGAAGAGCAAGATGATGTTGCGCTTACAGTGTAAGTTCCTGCCGCATTAAATGCACCAAAAGAAATTGGGCTTCCTGTTCCTGTTTCATCTTCACCAGATACTACATTCCCGTCTTTAAGTAATTGGTAGTTAACTCCAGCCTCAGAATTGTTTAGGCCAATTGTTGTTGTTTGAGTACTACCGGCACATAAATTTAAATCATCACCAGTTACCGTATATGATGATGGGCCTGTGCATGAAACAACACCTTCAACTTTAATATTGTCAAGCCATAGTTGTTCATTATTTCTGTTCATATTGTTTCGGAATCTTAACAATATTTGGCTAGAATTAAAATTAATTGTAGAAGAGGGTTCTATTAATACTTCTTCATTTGAAACACACTGGTTTTCGGTAAAATTAACTCCGTTTATATATTGTTTTACAGTCTCCCAATTACTTCCATTATCATCACTGTATTCAATAAACCATCCTTCACCAGAATCTGGGGCGTTCGATGTCGCAAAATTATACGTTATTTTAACCTGACTATATGAATAGAAATCATATTGATCAGAGATTAAACGTGAGGACGAGGTATTTTTCCGCAATCTAACAGAAAAAGTGCCTGAATCGTCGTCATCTCCATTGAGACATGAAGACCACCCACTTTCTAGCCTTAAGCAATTTTCACCAGGATCGTTCCAGTTCCCAAAGCCTTGGTTAAAGTTATCATAGGTTAGTATAGTTTGCCCAAAAGAGAATTGGGCACTAAGTAGAAAGATAAATAGCGAGACTATTTTTAAAAGTGTTGCATTTTTCATAGTTATAAATTTAGGGGGGCAACAAATATCGAGGGCAAAACTGTTTCAAACAAACATTTTGTAGGCAAAGAGCTACATTTTAGACAAGAGGCAAAAAAATTAGTTTAAAAACACTACCAATAATTTATTAAGAGCTTTTGTTAGCTATTTTGGTGTTTTTTGTTAAACAAAATATGCCCTCGAGTTGTGTTGCGGGGTTTTATTTTACGTTGTTGTGTAAGAGTAGGTGTTTTAAGTAGCCTGTAAATAGTAGGTAAAGGCCTCTAGATTTGATGGAGTGTTATTTACTAGTATTAAAAAACTAATGATTGAAAAACAAAGACTAACTGGGTAGGTAATTAGCCTTTTTTTGGCAAAATAAAGCGCCCTTTTTGCGTTTAAAAAAGAGCTATTTTTTACGGGCTAATTGTTGTTGTAAATGAAGATGTACGGCTATAAAAAAAACCTCCACCTTTTTTACAAGGTGGAGGTTTTTACGCTTTGGTAGTAGTGTGCTATTACTGCACCAGTACCTTTTTTGAAAACATAGCATTACCTGCTTTTAATTGTACTACATATACTCCCTTTGCAAGCCCTTGTGTAGAGATGCTTTGAGTTTGTGTTGCGTTGTTTAGTGTTTTTGTGCGCACACTTTTGCCCAGCATGTTGTATAGTGATGCAGTTGTTTTATTTGCCGTTGCAGCAATTCCTGTAATGGTTATAAAATCTTGGTTGTTTGCTTTAAATACAGATACCGTATCTGTGTCAAATACATTGTTTGTATTTAATACCTCTGCTCCTAATATTTCTGTTGTAAAGTGGATTTGAAACCTACCCGCACCTCTTAAATCTACCTGTGGTGTTAGCTCAAAGTCTTCTTCATGTAGATTTGTAAAAGTATTAAGCTGGGTATCTTCAAGGTATACATTTACATCTTCTGGTAATGTGTTGTTTGTAATTGCAATTCTAAAAGACTCGCCAATATTTTGGTAAACCACTAGTGGTGTAATTACATTATACGCAGATTCTATACCCATCGCGTTAATTGCAAAGTTTATTCCTTGGTCTTGTTGAACTAGTCTTGAGCTTAGTGCCATTTCTTGATCATATGCACCAGCATCATACCCTGGATCTAATCCAAGAGTAAGGTTTTCCTCGAAGTAAAATATAGTTTCTGCTTGCTGAGTATCACCATTATACAAGTTCAAATACAAGGTATGGTAGGTGTTAATTAGTGCAGTACTAGTTGCCGTGACTTGAGTAGAAATTGTTGTTGCATTAGTTGCAGTTATAATCTCTTCAGTGTTGTTTGCATAACTAGTTAAAGAAAATACTAAAGTTAAGAGCGGAAGTAAAATAAGCTTTTTCACAATATATGGTTTTGATTGTCTGTTCAATTTCTATTTTACAAACATACAAACTATTTCTACTTACACAACACTTAATCTGATATTTTATGCACTTTATCGTATTTTGTGGCTTTTTAGCATATAGATAATGTAGTTATTTAGCCTCTAAAATACTGTTATTGCTGTTTTTATCGACGAAATACACTTCGTGAAAATATTTTCATTTTTTTTCATAAAATGTGTTTTTTATCGTGTTTTTAGTATTTTTTATCGTGTTTTTTGATCTAAAAAATAAAGTAAAACGTCAATTATTACATGTTTGTAAAAAATAATCGATAAAGTGCATAATAAATCTATGGTGATGGTAGTGTGTGTTTTCGTGTTACTATTTTTGACCATACATCAGTTTATTTTGATTATTTATAGAGGCGTTTTAAGAGGGCTGTATTTTGCTGAAAAAATGAAGTGTTACAGTATAAAAAAACCTCCTTCCTTTTTTACGAGGTGGAGGTTTTTTTGGCTTTGTACTTCTTGGCTATTATTGTAACAGCACCTTTTTTGAAAACATAGCGTTACCCGCTTTTAATTGTACTACATACACTCCCTTTGCAAGCCCTTGTGTAGAAATGCTTTGTGTTTGTGTTGGGTTGTTTAGTGTTTTTGTGCGCACACTTTTGCCCAGCATGTTGTAAATTGATGCAGTTGTTTTGTTTGCCGTTGCAGTAATTCCTGTAATGGTTATAAAATCTTGGTTGTTTGCTTTAAATACAGATACTGTGTCTGTGTCAAATACATTGTTTGTATTTAATACCTCTGCTCCTAAAATTTCTGTTGTAAAATGGATTCGAAATCTCCCCTCTTCATTTAAATTAACGTCAGTAGTTAACTCAAAATCTTTTCCAATTATTGGGGTGTATGTATTTTCTAAAATATCTTCAATGTATACATTTACATTATCTGGCAATGTGTTTTGTGAAATATTAATCCTAAAAGTTTGCCCTACAAATTGGTTCACTATTAATGGTACCGATTGATTATATGCTGATTCCAAGCCCATTGCGTTTATGGTGAAATTAGTTCCTTGGTTATCCTCAACTAATCTTGAACTCAAGGCGATGTCTTGATCAAAAGCTCCTGCATCGTATCCTGGGTCTAAGCCTAAGGTAAGACCGTTTTGAAAATAAAATTTTGTTTCTGCGGCTTCTATGTTGCCATTATATAACTTTATAAATAATGTATATGTTGTTAAAATTGGTGCACTAGTTAAAGATTCATTTTCAGAAATAATGTCTGGTGTGGAGCTTAAATTTAGGAGGTTTGTGATGCGGCTTTCTTCATAATTTTTTGAGTAACAAGTAAAAGAGAAAATCAAAGCTAATAATGGGAGTAAAATAAGTTTTTTCATAACATTTTTTTTGGGTGTGATTATTTATACTGCAAACATAATAACAAATTCTTAAATAAAACACTTTATCTGATAAATAATACACTTAAACGATAATTAATGGTTTTTATTAGTATTAAAAAAGTATTTTCTTACAATTTAGGCCTTGTAAAACCGAAGTTTATCGATAAACTGCAATTTTAAATTTTTTTTGTTTTTTTATTGGATTTTTGTGTTTTTATCGAAATTATTTGCTTTTAATCGTATTTTATGAAGAAAAAAATGCGATAAAACGGCAATTTTTACCCATCGAAATAAAATAATCGATAAAGTGCACAATAAATGTAAGGTGTTGGTGGTGTGTGTTTTCGTGTTACTATTTTAAAGGGCAGCGGATGGTTTTATTTACAAATCAGATTCAACTAAAGAAATTATCGACAAGCGCGCCAAACGTATAATATTAAACAAACATCTTGTAAGGATTATATAGTAGTTCTTTTGTTTATATAGTATAGGGTTTTAAAAAAAAGTATCCCCAAGAATAAATCAGTATTCTTGGGGATAATTTGTACCGTGCCTACTTCAAGCACCGAAGTTATTTTTTGAGTATTGACCAAACCCAATATGCAAAGTTTTTAATTCCTTTGAGTGTCATAATTTTATATTTTAAAAGTATGATTCATAATTTCCTGCGGTGGTAGTAATTTTTAAAATAGGTTGGTCTTTATTAGTTGTGTCTTGTAAGGTATTTAAAGCAGCTGTTTTAATGTTATTGATCACTTAGGCAACCTTGTATGGGCCTTGATTGCTATTAAGTCTTCCAGCGCGCTTTATCTTGCTCCATATCCATACCCGTATCCATACCCGTATCCATATGCGTAGCCATATTTGTCAATAAACTTATCGGGTTTTGTGTCATCGGTAATTACATACCCTATATTTTTTTTATTGTATTTTTCTTTATAGTCCAAAACGTAGTTTACTAATTTTTTAGATGAAAAGTTTTTTCTAAAAACATGAACAACATAGTCTGATTTTTCTAATAACTCTAAAGACTCAACCATAAAAAGGATTGGTGCACTATCAAAAATAATATAGTCGTATTTTTCTTTGAGAAATGAAATAAAATCATCAAATCTTTTAGTTTTAAAAACACTAGTTTTTGTATTTGTTTTTGTTCCTGCAAACAGAGTATCGAGGTGTTTATTACTTGTTTTATATTCATTAAAAAGTGCCTCGAAATTAGTAGTAGTGTCATCTATAATGTTTGTTAGCCCTTTACAATTTTTGGTTTTTTGATCAAATAATTTTGATAAATCAGGATTCCCTAAATCTGTGCCTATCAAGACAACTTTTTTACCCTTACTGGCTAAAAATGTTGCAAGATTAAAGGCAGTAAAAGTTTTCCCTTCATTTTTAATACATGAAGTAATCATAATTGACATCCCTTTGGGGGATTTTGGAATTACCATATTTATATTATGATAAATTCTTTTAAAAAGCTCGTATTGTACTGCTTTGGTATCTTTAGATTCTTTTTTTCCCGAAAATTTTACAATACCCAGAAAATTAATATTGGCAAGCTCTTGTTTTAGATATTCTGTGTCAATCTTAAAGCTTCTGAGAAAACATAAACCAACACAAAACCCAAGTGGGAGAACTAATCCAG
>Ga0209193_1001641_pt1 | contig 11282 bp, 17 predicted proteins | sample COGITO_mtgs_1003_FD_185515 | JGI IMG/M metagenome (GOLD analysis project Ga0209193, IMG submission 185515) | Pelagic marine microbial communities from North Sea - COGITO_mtgs_100330 (SPAdes) (version 2) | ecosystem: Environmental > Aquatic > Marine > Epipelagic ... | reverse complement strand
TTTTTCTGCGTCCGGTTGAGGCTGAACGTTTAGCCGAAGCTACATTTTGAGTAGGTCTTACTCTTTCTGTAGTAGTATCTTCTACCTTATCAAATTTATGCGGAAATTCAAGTCTTATTCTTTTATCGACTTCTGCATAATATTCGTCTGATTTAGGGTCATAACCCTCTTCTTCTACAAGAGTTTTATGTAAATCAAATGCGGTATATGTCATTGCTGAATCATTACCAAACCAAGAGTTTTTAGATGCCCATTCTTCTGCTTTGGGATCTGTAGCTGCTGGTTGAGCAACTCTTTGAGGAGTAATGTTCACATCTTTAACAGGTTCAGGTTTAGATTCTTCTGCAACTTTCATTGCATTTAGTCTTGCACCATCCATTGTTAAATTAGCAATTTGTTCTTGAGCTGCAATTTGAGCTTCAACATTTTGAGACTCAATGGCATTTTTTAAAGCTAACTTGGCTGCTGCCATATTAGTTTTAACCCTAGTTTCAAATTCTGAAGTATAAGATTTATCTAATTTAGATAGTCTTCCTTCCAAATCACTTTTTTGTCTATTAGTTGCTTCCGCAAAGGCTATTGCTTCTTCCCTTTGCCTTTCAGCTTCTCTCATTTTACGAGTTAATTTAGCAATACGTTTTTGAACGCCTTCACTATATTCTTTTAACTCATCTTTATCTTGAGGTTCTTCTTTTTTTTCAAGTTTAGTTTCTCCTTGAGTTTCTGCTGGAGATTCTTCAACTTCTATTTTTTCTTCTACAGGTGCTTCAACTTTTTCTGGTTCACCTTTATCATCTAAATTAATTTCAGTTGCTTCTTGATCAGCTTCACCGACATCAACTAGATTTTCTACTTTGCTTTCGTTCTCTGTTGGCATAGTTTCCTTCCTATGTTGTTAAATATAATGAAGAACTGATTCAGGATCACCTATGGTCCCTAACACTTCATCATCGTTTAGTATTCGCACTTCTCCACCTTCAATCGGTAAACGTGCGCCAGCATATCTAGCAAACATTACCCAATCTCCTATTTTACACCACGGCTTATTAAATTTATCTTTGTCCGCGTATGCAAGATCTCCCATTTTTAAAACATAACCACAAGTTGTTGCGATTCTAGCTTTATCTAATTGTTCTTGAGAGAATAAAATTCCACCTTTAGTTTTTTCTTTTGGTGTAAAAGGTAAAACTAAAAGTCTGTATCCAACTGGTTCTGGTAACTGGTCAGCTACATCTTTAATATTGTTTTCGTCTAATCTGATTGCGTGAGGCTCTTCTTTTTTTTCTGCTTCGTATTTATCTTGAAGACCTAATTTAATTTTTGGAACTTCCTTGTCCGATGTCGATAATGTTTCCTTGCTCATTTTTTTGCTCCTTTGGTTTTAGCAGGTTAGAGATTTCCTGTAATGTTAATTGATAAGCGTGTGCTTGTCCTAGCATATACTTATATTTTTCCATACTGTCAACCCCACCAGTAATCATACTGTCTCCAATTTGTTGTAGAGTTGCATTAAGTATTTTCTTAAGTTTATCTATTACTAATAAATCATCCATTTTTTCTCTTCCTTTTCTTTTTTAAAAGTTTAACTCTGGTATGCCAGCACCATTCAGTAATTTTTATAACACCTGTTTCTACACAAGAGATTGCATCATCTAATTTAGCAAAACATTTATAAATAAACCTATCTAGCATTTCCATCTTTTTCTAGCCTGACGTAGTCTAGAATTAGGATCTTTTGCTGCTTTAGGAAATTTCTTCATTTGACCTGCACTTCTTGCGCAGTATGATTTTCGCCTTTTAGCGGCAGCGGACCCTTTCTTAACTTTACCAGTCACAGCTGTTTTTAGTTTTGAACCGGGATTTTTTCTTCTATAGGCAGCGACACCGGCTCGTGTCATACCTGCTCCAGACTTTGTAGATCTAAAGTTCTTTTTATTTCTGGCAGGCATATTATCTTGTTTTCTCAAACTATACCTCCCGCACTCATTTTTTTACGTTTTGTAAATGTTGCAACGTTAGTTGGTTTTGGACCTTTGTTAGATACTGCTCTTTTTCGTTTGACAGCACTCGCCTTTTCTCCACTTGTCATTCGTGTGGCTTTTGCAAGTGGGACGCATTTTGGATATTTCCTCTTTGAGCCTTTGCTTCTCCCACAAGGTTGATACTTCCCGTTCTTCTTCGGAGCCCCAATGTCCACCCATTTTTCGTCCAACCATTTTTTTAATCCACTCATTAAACAACTTTGGTAACTTTACGTCTATTTTTCATAATACCACCACAACCTTTAGCAATACCACCTTGTGAATAACTTGATACTGCTTTTCTTGATTGTGAGATTTTATTTATAGAACCACCGTCTGCTTTTTTAGTACGACCAACTTTGCCCTTACAATATTTAGATGCCCAAATATTAGCGTACGCCGAAGGATACACGTCAAATTTTTTCTTTGCAGCAGCTTTACCGGCTGGACATAGTTTAGCCATTACTTCTTCCTTTTTTTAACTCGTCCACCTTTTTTCATAAAACCCATTTTATTTCTAACAGGTTTAGGAAGCTTACGTAGACCTTTTCCTTTTTTACCTTCTGGTACTGGTTTCATTTTTATTCCTTATTTATTTATTTTGCCAGATTTTTTAGCTTTAGAACCAAACTTACCATAAGACTCATCTCTTGAATCTTTCAATTGTTTTTTAGTTCTTTTCTTTTTTATTCTCATAGCAATAGACTCATCTTTTCTATCTTTGTAACCCTGTTTCTTTTTCTTTTTAACAGAACCACCTTTTTTGTACATTGCTCCACCACTCATACCCATATCGTCTTTGTAGTAACCAGACATCATATCTTTTCTAGCGTTAGACATTCCGCCCATTGCTTTTTTTACTCTGCCACCAACCTTCATTCCTCTAGGTTGTGCAACTTGAGTGTTATATCTTGGATTTGCCATTATTTTTTTCCTCCGTTGTTTCTAAATATTTGTGTACCCTTTATACCATATATGCTCGCAACGACAAGGATCCACAAATTTGTAAACCAACTAGGGAGTGCTGCGAAGTGTTCGAAGAACACGTTCACTTTGTCCATAGCTGATGGATCGTCACTTACAACTGCCCAGGCCAAAATTGCTATTGGCGCCGAGAGAATTAATAAAACCGCCTCGTCCTTCCAATCTGATTGACGGGCTTCTAAAAGTTTTCCTTGGTAAGCTTCTTTTCCTTCTGCCATACGAGAAGCGTGCATAAGCTGTGCATCAGACATAGCTATCTTTGTCTTCTGCTTGTTAGCATAGATCTTACTTCCAGCAGAGACGGCTAATTTAATTGCCGACAACCACATATTAGTACCAAGTTGCCTTTACAGGTCTTTTATCTGGTCTCATACGTCTTGTACCTTTTACATCCACAGTTTGTGAAGTGTATGGGTCAGTCATTTCGACTGGAATTCCACCTTGTTGCTCACCTTTTGAGTTTGCACCAAGTTCAGGAACAACTTTTACGTTGTCTCGACCATTTTTTTTATTTTTAACCATAATGTTTCTCCTTAATTTGGTTTATATCTATTTTTTTGGAAAGTTTCTACCAAAATCGTGAATTTTACTTTGGTCAGCCATTGATTGTTTTGCTAAAGACACTCCAGCACGCAATCCAGCAAGATCTGCCTCTTGTTCAAGTTTTGCTTCTTGATTTTCTTGGTTCATCATTGCTTTCATCTTATCAAGATCCAATCTTTCTTGACCTTCTTCTTCTTTTCTTTGATTTTCTTGTGCTCTAAGATCAATTTCTCTACCTTTTAGTCTAAGTAGAGGGTCTCCACCAAATTCACCCATAATTTTTTCTTCTTCTTTAGCAAAATCTTCCTGCATTTCTGCAATTAATTTCGCTTTTCTAGATTCAATTTGGTTTGTAATCTGTTGTAGACGTTGTTGTGCCTGCATAACTTGTGGATTTTGCATCATACCTTGTGCCATTGCAGGATTTTGCGCACCCATCGCTTGCATCTGTTGTTGAATCATTTGTACTTCTTGTAATTCTTCTACAAATTCTAATTGTACTTGCTCTTGTGCCATTAAACTAATGTGCTCTAATATATTTTTTTGTAAAGCAGCCATTGCACCAGGATTATTTTGTGTTTGATTTAATCTCATAAAGTTTAAATGCGCATCGATGTGAGCTTTGTGGTCTTGACCAGGAAACGCTTGATATGGTTTCATACTCATTGCCATAATATGTTCTAATGCTGGGTCCATTGGCATTGGTGCTGCAGGTGGTGGTAGAATTGCATTAACATTTTTTACCCCCAGCGCGTCATACATAGATCTATATGCTTGATACAGATTATGTATTCGAGGATTTGATTGCGCCAGTTGTAATTGAGATTGAGCTAACGATATTCTTTGCGTCTGTGAGAAGATGTTTGGATCTGCTACAGGTAATATATCGACTCTATCATCAAAATCTTGAACTTTGATTTCTCTAGATGCACCAGGTACATCATAAGGATAAACAGGAGGTAAGTATGATTTAAATACTTCTGCTAATAATTTAAATTCTTGTTTTAAACCTACGTATAATCTTTTGTGAATTGCTGACATCACCCGCGATCCACGTTCCAATAATGCAACAGTCGTACCAACTGCAGCGGCTTGGTTCATATCACCCACTTGTGAATCTGCGATGCTCGCGAATCGCTGGCCCGCGGAAACAACTACACCCATTAACTGAAGTAAAGTTGCATCCGGGCCTTTGAAGGGTAGAGTCATAAACTGATCCTTGATGTTTCCACCGGGAGCGTCTACGTCTCTAAACTCACCAGGCTGTAGAGGTTGAGCGTCATCTCTGACTCTAATGCCTCTGGATTTAAATCCTGCTGGTAAGTTAGCTAAAGTTCCTGCATCAAGTAATTGTCTTAATGCTGCTGTTGCAGTTCTTGTTAATCCACCAATCATATGGATTAAACCGAAACCATAGAAACCAGTTCCTGGTAAAAATTTAAACTGCACAAAGTAATTTATTTTTTTCTTTAACGGATCGTTTTCTTTATAGTTTCTTCTTATAGATAAAATTTTATTATTAGATTGAGCAATTGTTACAACGTATGGAAGTTTAATTCCTGTTGGCTCACCAGCTTCATCCATATCTTCATAACCTTCTAAGTCAAGATCGGTATGTATTTCATAAAGAACAAATTGATCTTCTTGACCATCTTTAGAAATTCCTTCAAGTTCTAATTTTTTATCTTGTAATTGATTTTCAGTTACAGGAGGATTTCCTAATTCTATGTCTCTATAAAATCCACCAACCTGTTGTTTTCTTAATTCGTTTTCTGACATTTTAATAACGTGAATAACTGCCTCTGCATCATCTAAAGAATTTGCAGAGTAAGGTACGATTAAATCTTCTGCTGGTACAAATTTAGAAACCGCTCTACCTAAAAGATCGTCGTAGTAAACTTTCTTAAAGGTAGATCCGGATAGAGGTAAATAAAATAACATTTGATCAAACTCTGGTTCATACTCTTTCATCTGATCCATAATTTGATAGTTCATAAAATCTTTAACACGTTTAGCTTGCTCTTCTTTAGGAACATTTGCATCTCCCATAATCTGAGTTCTAACCGGTCCGTCGGATGGTAATAATTCTTTGTAAGCTTGAGCTTGAAATTGTGTAACTGCTTCAGCAAGCACAGGGTGATTAACACCACTAGCTCCTCTGAAAGGTTCTGTTCGTCTTTCGTATTTAAAACCTAAAAGTTCTAAACCGTTTTTATAAGTATCTTCCCAGTCTCCACGAGACTCTTTGTATTCATTGTATTGCTCTACCATTTTAGAACCCAAAGGATCTAAAATTTCTTCACCTAAAAATTCTGCAAGGTTTTCAAAATGGTCTTCACCTCCTTCAGGAGATGCTGCCTTTGGATCAAAAGAAACTTCTGCTCCACCTTCTTCAGTCATTTCTACTTCAACAGGTCCGCCTTCAGTGTCAATCTTTTCAATATCTTCTTTAATTGATTCTTGAATTTCTACTTCACCTGGAACTTCGACAGTTGTTTTTGTATTCGGTAATGGTTTATCTATTTCGGCCATTTTGCTAATCTATCCTCTTTTGTTAAATGTTTCAATCACTTCTTCTAGAAGTGCTGTGTTCTGTTGTTTTGGTTCTTCTATTGGCATTGGATTTAATTTAGCCCATTGTAATATCTCTGCTTGTGTAGCAGGTGTATCATCTGGTTTTACAATTGCACCAATTATTTCGTTGTATTCTAATTTCATTATATTTTTTTAAAGTCTACGTCTATTTGATTATAATCTATCATCATATAACCATTAGAGTGTTTAACTGATGCCCAAGGTACTTCGTGAGCCATCGCTCCTTGATAAGTTGTTGGACTATCTTTGTAATTAAATTTATAAATGTTTATGTTAGATGGTGACTTACCTATTAACTCTACATTTTCTTTTAATCTAATATCACTGAAACCTAGATCTGAACTTCTATTATCTCTAGATCTTTGGCTGCTGCCGCCGTAACCACCATCTCTAGAATTATCTCTATCAGATCTGTAATTACCTGCGCCACCACTAGTTGTAAAACCGGTTGTTGCTTTTTGTGCATCTACAATAGTTTGTCTTCTAGCTAACTCTCTTTCTCTTGCAGCTTTTTCTGCAGCAGCAATTGTTGCTGCAGCGTCTCTTCGTTTTTTAGCTGCAATTTCTAAATCTTGTTGTCTTTTTCTATCGATTGAATCTTTTTGTTGTCTATTTAATTTTTCAACTGCAACTCTTTGTAAGTAAGCAGGTAATTGTTTTGCATAAAAACTGTTTATAGTTTTCATTTTATCTATATCTAAATCATCAATATCAAAATCACCTAATCCTCTTTCTTTAAAAGTTCTTTCAAAGAAGCTTGTTAAATCTCCAATTTTATCTTCCATTCTATTTGTATAATCTCTTGTAGTATCCCCTGTTAGTCCTAGGAAGCCATCTTTTCTATCAAAAGTTGCTAACCCAAATTCATCTCTTGCACCTGTGTTTCCAAAGCCTGCACCATCAACTGTGTATTTACTTTGTAAACTTTTATCTCCTGCTGGTCCAAACATTGCTTCTAAACCTCTTTTAGCAGTTCCAACATAAGGAACCATATTTAATAACTGACCTGCTTTACCAGGTACTCTTGCACTTGCAAAATTAGAAGGTCTTCCAAAAAACTGACTATAATTATCATATTGTGATCTTATCATATCTCTATTAAGACCCGGCAATCCTTCAATATCTTTTGTCATAAAACCTAATTCAGCAGGGCCTCTAGGTGAGATACCAGTTGGTGTTCTAAATTGTGAAAGTTGTTTTCCCGGAACACTAGTAAATGCATCTATAGTTTTTCCAATAAATCCTTCAGGAGATTTTTTAGGTTCGGCATCATAAAAACTCATTCCAAGTGCTGCAGGATTAATTTCCATTTTTTTACCTGGACCAAAATTTCTAGCATCCATATTATATTCTCTTTGATCTACTGCTGAATAAGGTTGTGGGTCTGTAATTCCTAAATTAGCACTAACACTTGGAGTAGATGAATCTGGTGTTGTCCCTGAATCTGCAGTTGGTAATTCATACCCCGCTTCTTTAATAGCGTTTGCTATCTCTTGATCTGTGAAAGACTGATACGCTTTCATAGAATTGTAAATACCTAACGCCGGTCCTTCTAACGCCGGTCCGCCCATAAAGAAATTTTTTCTTGGTTTCTTTTCTTCGAATAAAACTTCAATGCCTATCGCACCGCCGTCCGCTCTTCGTCTTCTTTTAAAAAACTTTTCGTAATTAAACTTTGGTTTATCTGGATCATAATTATCTTTTAAATCTTTATCTGCAATTCCCATATCTTCAACTTCTCTAATAACACTACCTCTAATATCTACAGCAGATCCTTCAGCATCTGGACTTGAATAGTTTCCTCTACCTGCACGAGCTCTACGAATTGCTTCTTTGATTCTCATTGCTTTTTCTTTACCAGATATTTTTTTAGGTTTCTCTTCGACTTCTACATCTTCTGAAACTTCTGATACCTCTTCATCATCTTTACTAGATTTATTTTTCAAAACATTTGCAATACCTTGAGAAGGCATTATCATTTGAAAAATTTTCATAGATTGTTCGGGATTTTCTTTAATATAATCGTTGACCATATCTGAAGCTTTGGCGATACCTAATGTGGCAACCGAAAGGCCGATGGCTTCTGCAAATGGGATAACTAAAGGTGCTGCTAATATCATAATTAATAATACGTTCTTTCAACTTGAGGTAATGAATCCTCTTTGTAATCTTCTGGATGCGCCACGAACCCTCCTTGTCTAAAACGCATTATCGCTTGTGTTGTACTATCCACCAAATCATCGTGATCTCCATATGGAAATGATGCACATTCTTCGATCACTTCTTCGGCGAACTTCTCATCCGGCGCCCAAATAACACCGCTTTCAAATAGAGGCGCTACAGCGTTTACCCTCGCGTGTTTATCGTTACCTTTTGAGGGAGTGAAATTTATAACAGGTATCCCCATTTTTCGCAACTCATAAGTTAGTGGTAGACCTGAAGCCTTAGCCTCCACGATCACCGTTTCGGGATTCCAATATTTATATTGCTCATACGCTTCTTTTTTAAGCTCTGGAAATTCTAATCGTTCCTTTAATGCATCCAGTAATATTAGATTAGGCGGTGAATCTTGGTCTGGATAAAACACACCCCAGGTGGTGATTGCAGAAAAGTCAGCAGATTCTTTTTTAAGAAAGGCTGTATCATAACTTTGAATGATATGTTGAAGAGGTGGTATATAGCCTTTGTCCCACACGTTCCACCATTCTCGTTTAATTAGTGATCCTTCTTCTGCAGTTGGGTTCTGCATCCATTGTGCATTCCATTTACCAACGGATAGAGAAGCTTTGACAGATTCTAGTTCTGCTAGTTTCCAATATTCTGGCCAGACAGGTTTATTAGAAGGTAGGATTGCTGGGAACTCTACAACTTCCCACTGATCTGATTTTAACTCTTTTTGAGATTTTAATAACATCCCGGTCAAGTCTTTCATATTCCATCTTGTCATTACCACCACAATCGATCCACCGGGTTGTAAACGTTGTCTTGGTCCTGATGTATACCACTCGTAAGCTCGTTCCAATGCGTGAACGTTTAATGCGTCTTGTTCAGAATGTGGATCATCGATGATAAGCAAATCCGCTCCACGGCCCGTTATCGCAGATCCAACACCCGCTGCATAATATTCACCGCCTTGTTCTGTCTCCCATTTACCAGCCGCTTGACTGTCCTCTCTTAGTCTTGTCTTAAATACTTCTTTGTACTCAGGGGAATCCATTAAGGTTTTAGCTTTTCGACCAAAGCGGATCGCGAGTTCCGTTGTGTGGGTCGTTTGTATTATTTTTAAATTGGGTCTACGTCCTACCATCCAAGAGGGAAGAAGATAGGACGCGAACTCTGATTTAGTATGCCTTGGTGGCATATTAATAATTAGTCTTTTGATTTCACCGTTTGCAAGCCTATTAAATTTGTCAGCTATTTCTTTGTGGTGTTTACCTTCAATGAATTCTGGCCAGACGTGTTTGACAAAAGATAGGAAGTCATCATTAACTTGTCCTTGTTTTTTCTTTTCAGAAAGTTTTATTGCGTATTTAAGAAATTGTTTTTTGGCGTCAGGTGGTAACTTATCTATGTCTTCTTGTTTCATAAAAAATTTTGCAGAATTTTTTTCACTTCTGTTTTGTACCATTTTTTGTTTTTTTAGGGGTACCCCCTCTATTCTATTGCCATTTTCTATTTTAAGCAAGTATACATCTAAATCTTATACTATAGGTATATCTGTACAGTTTGTTTGCCAGAGGGGTGTGGGGGGTCTGTTTGTTTTTCGATTTCTGATTTGCTCAGGGACCCCTATGTATAATAGGGAGGGTGGGCCCGTAGTTCACGAGCAGAGGTGCGACATCTTGTCGCATTGACACGATTTTACTTGACAGCGAACCGAGGTGCGAGGTGCGACATAATGCGTATGGGATTATATAAGAATTATATTGACCCTTGCAAGGCAAGTGATAAGGTCTAGTTATGTTTAACAAAAAAGAAAGTAGAAATAATATGAAACAAGATGAAAGAGAAGTTAGAGAAAAAATCAAGAAAGCAAACAATTGTTTTGTTTGGTGTATGATTGATGGTGTTGATGTTGGAGAATATTTCAAAACAACTAAAACTGATATTTGGTTTTATGTTAGAAAATATATTCGAAACAATAAAGAAAACACTGATTTTGAAAATCTAAACAATACAATTATTTTGCGAGAAGACGGAGATTTATATGTCAACTAATCTAATCGTAGAAAAAAAGAATGTTTACGGGGTAGAGCGTGTCTACCCCGTTTGCAATAAAGCAAAAATATTAACAGCGTTAACAGGAAACAAAACTTTGTTAGATGTTGATATTAAATTGATAAAGCAATTAGGGTACACCCTAACAACCAAACGAGAGGAGATATAGAATGTCATTGATTACATTTGAAAACGATGAACAAAGAAAACATTTTCAATTGAAAATGGCTTTGAACGTTTTAGAACAAGAAACAATTAATACAATGGGAATTAGATTTTATAGAGGGTCTATCCTTAATGTATTAAAAAGATATTTTCCAGATCTTCCAAGAACTAGAAGATCGGCTTACAAATATCTAAAAAGAAAGGGGTACTATGCAAAATAGTTATCAAGGGTATTGGTTCAGCTGTCAGACGTCATACAGTGATGACATCGGAACTAGAAAATGGAATTTATTATTAGAGAATAAATCTAATAATAAAATACACTCAATCGGTTTAAGCAATCAAATGACTATGGACGATGTCAGAGAATTAGCATTTGACGAGATTGAGAAACTTAATCAGGAGAAGTAATGCAGACACAAACAAAACAAAAAAATTGCGCCGAGTTAATCTCGGCGCGATACGTTGACAGGCTAAAACAATTCGACGACGCGTGGAAGGATGACAGTATTTTTTTTCCACAATACTTGTCGGAGAATACTTTGGCGTTTGATTTCGTCGAGCCGTACACGTTCAAAGATCAGACAGAAGGCTACTGGAGAATGCAAATCAGTTGGGGTGGCCCAAGTGACGAGGTCAGATGGTACAGCGACGGCGAGCCTTACGGCTATAATAAAATAACTTATTCGTATATGGATTGGTTTGATGGCGCAGAAATAGACGTCAGCACAGACCACGTATGGCAGAATATATTTA
>Ga0209193_1001640_pt1 | contig 11294 bp, 11 predicted proteins | sample COGITO_mtgs_1003_FD_185515 | JGI IMG/M metagenome (GOLD analysis project Ga0209193, IMG submission 185515) | Pelagic marine microbial communities from North Sea - COGITO_mtgs_100330 (SPAdes) (version 2) | ecosystem: Environmental > Aquatic > Marine > Epipelagic ... | reverse complement strand
GCCTGGTGCAATTTGATATTGACCAGTAATGTAGGCAGCTCCACCTCCTAGGTTATTGGCGTCTCCACCACCGCCGCCACCGCCGCCCCATACTTTAAATTCCCAATATTCTTTTGGTGGTGGTATTATCTGTCTAGTACTCTGAGTAGCACCTCTCAGTGATAAATCTGCTTCTCTAAAAACACCAAAGAGTTTTCCTGCACTTTTCGCAAGTGATGACTTAAATGGTGCCATGTATCAAGCCTCCTTATCGCCAGTAATGATAAAGTTTACGTGAGTTGCTGCAATTCCAGTATAATTTCCAGTTCCAACTTGCAAACTGTCACCAGTCGTATCTAATACAAGAGGATATGATGGTTCGATTAATACTGTTTCTCCTGATTGAACATCAACATCAAAGATTTTATTTGTTGATGCACTACTAATACCTGTAGGACAGAAATAAACTTGTGCGGTTGCAGTGTTTATTCCAGTTCCAGAGGCATGACAAATAATTGATTTAATATAAACTTTCTTAGAAGAGGCACAGGTAATAATGCCCACAGTTGTACCTGCAGCAACCTGTACGACATTACTTAATTTTCCCCTTTCCAGTGCCATGACTTCTCTTTTTAGTTATTTAGTAAATCAACCACCACTGTATAACCAGGTGTCAAATTGATTCCAACTCTCGATACCTGTCAAGTTTGCACCACTACCCTCATATGAAGCAGCAGTAATAATACCTGCTGTCACATAACTACCATCAGCAGCAAACGTTCCCGCAACACCAGCAGAGGGTCCTATTTTGATTCCACTTCTAGCAGTTACAATACCAACTGAATCAATATTAGTTACATCTTCATAAGTTAATGTGCCACCAACAGTTACGTCACCAGTAAATGTTGCAGCAACACCAGTTACATTACCACTAAAAGTAGTTGCCGTTACAACTCCGGTGACAACTGCTCCAGATGGTGCTCCAATAGCACCACCTGTTCTATTCTTTATATTGTCAACGAATAACTGTGACATCTTATCTACTTTTTAGTTATTTAGGTAGGGTATGCAATGAGGACAATACCGGAACCACCATTACCAGCAATAGTACCTGCGGCAGGACCGTGGAAAGCACCACCACCACCGCCAGTGTTTTGAACTGCATCCATAATCACTCTTGGTCCAGGGATTGAAGAACTTGGATTGCCATATCCAACTCCGCCACCACCAAGTCCAGCTAATCCAGTTGCTCCATGTGATGGTGGTGCCGAACCACTACCACCGCCTCCTCCAGCAACCCAATAATTTCCACTGTTTGGTCCATTATATATTGTTGGATTTGGAGAAACTCCTACACCAGAAATCGGATCTTGGAATGTTGCTGGTACTTGTTTTCCATATCCACCATAACCACCTCTACCTTGATCAACAGAATTTTGTCCTGCTTGACCAGCACCACCACCACCTCCACCAGAGACACTATTTGATCCACCATTACCTGCACCAGCACCACCAGGATTACCTTGCGGTGTTATTGGTGCTGAACTCCCACTTCCAGCACCAGCGCGATTACCAGATCCAGCAGTACCACCACCATCATTAGCACCACCACCAGATCCACCAGGTTGTCCATCTTCAATTGGGTTTGGTTGACTATTAATATGTCTACCACCGCCACCACCACCATATGCTGCTAGAGGCGGACCAAAAAATGAGTTGCTGCCACCATTCCGTGTATTTATCGCAGACGCAGCACCACCTCCAACTTGAACTGTTGTTGGTGATGGATGACTGATTGTTGTTGTTCCTGTAATAAATCCACCAGCACCACCACCAGCGCCGCTAGATGGTCCAGGTCCACCATTACCTGCACCACCACCACCAACTACAACATATTCTACTTCATTTGTTCCAGCATCCCAATTTGGTTCTGTGGTAAAACTACCAGAGTCTGTGAATGTATGGATGGTCTTACCACCATAGAAACTAATAACACCACCAGATGCTTTTGCTGCTTGTATTGTTCCTATTTGATAACGAACTACTATAATTCCCGAACCGCCAGATCCTCCAACACCAGCAGGGGGGGATACAGCACCTCCACCTCCACCACCTCCAGTAGCATAGGTTCCAGCAGTGCCTGCAGTAGAAGGTCTATGTCCACCAGCACCACCACCGCCTGGACCGCCAGTTCCTGGACCAGATTTAGCACCTCCACCACCACCACCGGCATAAAGTTTAGCAGTTGCAGATTCGATTGCAATCGGTGATCCAGCACCACCAGCACCACCAGGACCAGCCGGTGCAGTTCCATTAGAACCAGCACCACCAGCACCACCGCCACCACCAGAAGCAATATTATCACTTCCATTATCGGTGCCATTTCCACCATCATATCCCATTCTAAATGGTGATGGGTTTGGTGAACCTGGGTATGCACCTTTTCCACCATTAAAACTCATTGCACCACCACCACCAGATCCACCATCAGCACCAGTTCTTGCTGGTGGTGGACTTACTCCACCTCCACCACCTCCTCCAGGAGAAGTGATTGATCCAAATATAGAATCTCCTCCCGAAAGCCCTCTATTTGGAGTATCAGGGGCACTACCAGCACCACCAGCACCAATTGTGACTGTGTATTCGCCTGGTGAAGTTGATACTGGAAATGTTGATTGTGCTAGTGGATGTCCTACTAGATTAGTTCTAAATGCACCTGCTCCGCCACCGCCACCTGCATCATAACCACCACCGCCACCACCACCAACTACAAGATACTCTACTGCTTCAGCTGTTGGTGAGTTGGATCCTAGAGCAGTTACATCAAAAGTGCCCGATGATGTAAAGACATGTGCCCTATAAATTGCTGGTCCAGAAACATAATCACTAATAATACCACCAGTTGCTGTTAAACCTGATACTGGTGCTATTCCAGGATCATTGAAAATATCTCCTTGTCTCTCAAAATATCCATGTGCAAATAAATCTAATAATCCACCACCAACAGCACCACCTGCTGCTCCTGGATTAGAGTCTCCCTGGTCTTGTGATAAACCTATGCGTCTGCCTAGATATCCCATGGTTTATCCTCCTCAGCTAATTTCTTCGTATGAACAAACTACGTCAATAGTTCCTGTGTTTGGTTGTGCAAAAATACCAAGTGCAGTATTTTCTTCCAAATATACTGAGTTGTCCTTAGTAATGACTGCAAGTGTGGAGAATGTTGGTACTGATAATGTCATACCAATTGATACTGTGCTCGCAGCAGAGGCATGATTGACATGATTAAAGTACTGAAGAGTGACTCCAGTGGTTGATCCTATACTTGCTGCAACCAGTGAATTAATCTTTAATACCTTACCACTTGATGCTGCATTTGATACCACAGTCGTGATACCTAAAGTACCCTTTCCTCCAGTCGTTGCAGCAATACCAGCATGAAAAGTGGTTACCCCTGTGATAGTTGTAACATTTACTATATTAGGTGCAGCCATTACCTATAATACCTCTTTTGTTTATTTATCAACCGAAGACCATAGACAATGCGATTGCCTTACCTGGTGATGTCTTTCCGTTAATTGATGTTTCTAATGCACTACCAGATTTAGCAGCAATTGCTTCTGTTGCCTCTGCTGCAGTTGTAGCATTTGTAGCAGTTGCAGCATTACCAGTACAACTTCCGGATGAACCAGATACATTACCAGTTACATTACCAGTCAAAGCACCATCAAATGATGTCGCCGTAGCAACTCCAGTGACAACTGCTCCGCGAGAAAATCCCACGGAACTTGTATCATCCTTATTTACAATGTCATCTACTTGTAACTTTGACATGAGTTTATATTTTTAGTTATTTAGGAAGGGGTGGGGTATGCAATAAGAATGATACCAGAACCACCAGCACCACCGCTTCTTGGTTCTCCGCCACCAGCACCACCGCCACCTGATCCAGAATTTACTAGAGCAGGAACTCCAGGACCAGCAGGACCATCAGTACCGGGACCTGCTCCGGCATATCCACTGGGACCATTATCTGAATCAATGTTGCCAGCTCCGCCAGTTCCACGAACATAGGCAGGATAACCACTAGATCCACCACCACCAGCTAACCAATGATCAGTACCAGATGGTCCAGGATATCCAACGTTTAATGCAGCAATTCTAAATGTTGCAGGTAATCTTAATCCAAGTCCCCCTTCAGCACCACTACTTTGTCCTGCTTGACCAACACCACCAGCGCCGCCACCGCCACCACCAGATGAACCAGGGCTAGCTGCACCACCATCATTACCATATCCATTTGAAGGGGAAGATGCTGGTCTTGGTTCTGCTGGTGCATTATCACCGGTTCCGTTTCCGCCAGTATCATTGCCATTTCCTCTTGCTCCACCACCAGAACCACCTGCTTTTCCAGGTCTGGATGGAGGAGTTCCACCAGCACCTCCACCTGGAGATGAAACTGTTTTTGAACCAGGTGGTCCTATGAATGATTCAGCTCCATTAGCATCACCAGCACCACCGCCACCAATATCCATTGGATATGTTATGCCTGATGATAAAGGTGTTGTACCTTCTTTCCAGGTTCCAGCACCTCCACCTCCACCAATATCATTAGCACCGCCAGCACCACCGCCAATTACGACATATTCAGCAGTTTTAGAACCAAAAGTAGCAGGTGCAACTAATGACCCAGATGATCTGAACACATGAACCGTTTTACTGGAGGTATAGTAAATATCTCCTCCAGTTGCACTAGAAGGATCTCTGTAGTCAGTACTAGTAATTTCATATTTAAACATAGCAATTCCAGGTCCACCATCACCACCTCGTCCACCACTAGGACCACCTCCAGCTCCACCGCCACCAGATCCAGTGTTTTTACCACCTGCACCACCAGATCCTCTTGCTCCATTACACAACATTCCGTCCATACCTTCTGACCACCCATTCGCACCACTAGTTGCCACCTGGTTCTGACATGAACCACCGCCGCCTCCACCTTGTCCACCATTCCCAGATGTACCTCCTGTGTAGTGACCACCACCACCGCCGCCACCTGCGAAGTAGATTGGAGATCCTGTTAAACTAAATGGTTGTCCATCACCACCATTATTCTGTTCTGGAGCAGGTCGAGGGTAAGAATTTTGAGTTGAGTCCTTTCCAGCAGCACCAGCGCCGCCACCGCCACCACCATTTACAAAAGCACTTCCTACATGATATCCTCTTCCACCACTATTTCCATATGCTGTTGCTGTTCCTGCTCCAGTATAATTTGTTTGAGTTGATGTAGCAGTTCCACCATATGTACCAGGTCCACCACCTGAACTTCCTCCACCAGATCCTCCATTAGCAGCATCATTACCGTCACCGCCACCAGCACCGCCACCGCCGTTAACAGTTACGGTTGGATTTGGTCCCGCAATAGTTGAAACGCTGCCACTTGAAGCAGTTCCTCCGTTAGGGTCTCCAGCACCTCCAGCACCAATAACGACTGGATATGTTGCAGCAATAACAGGGAAAGCAGGGTGGTGGAGAACACCTCCAGCACCGCCACCGCCGCCACCAGCAGCACCACCGCCGCCGCCACCACCGGCAATGAGAAGAAACTCCACAGATTCCGGTGTGATAGGTGAAAGAGAATTTACTACAAATGCTCCACTTGTATCAAAAATATGAACTCTCCAATATTTACCAGGAGTTGGATCAAACCATTCCGTAACGGTTCCACCAGTTGCGTCAATTCCACTTTTAGCAGGGACGAAATTGGTGCCACCTCTTTCCGGGATAAATTTAGATGTTCTATAGTCTAAAGAATGCCCTGCATTAACAGTAGTATTGTTATTAATTTCTTGCCTTGAAGATCGTGCTCCCATTTTTAATTACCTCAGATATCCGTATCACCAAGGATTTGATAGTTGATAGCACTACCAATACCTGCTCCTCCCACTGCTGCTGCTGGTGCTGTAACTTCTACAACAATCTTTTCCCTGTCTGTCAGCACAATTGGGTAGTTTGCCTCAAAGAAGAATGTTTCATTAGAATCAAGATCAACTCTTGCTAATCTATATGCCGTCTGACCCACAGTAATATTACTTTCGCCACTTGGATATACGTAAAGTGATGAAGTTGCAGTAGCAAGTCCAGTATTATGCATTACCACACCTCTCAGGTATGTGGTTGATGCAATACCAACTCCACCAGCAGTTTGAGTAACTCCGACAGTCAAAATACCAACGGTGTTAATTCCAGTAACTGCCTGAATTCCTAATAGTTTAGTTCTTTTGAGTCCCATTGGTATATCTTTTTAGTTATTTAGTTAAATAATGCGGCGTCTAATTCACTAAATCCTGCAGGCAGACCTGTAAGATTTGCTGCTCCACCAACAAAAGATGTTGCAGTAACGATACCAGTAACGTTTACTCCAGTTGCAGTCACAATTCCGCTGGTTGCATCTATCTTAATGTTACTTCCAACATTAACAAGATTATTAAATGTTGCAGCCGTGCCAGTAATGATATTATCTGTTGATGCAACACCAATTAATCCAGAACCATTACCCGAAAATGAAGTCGCGGTAAGAACGCCGGTAACAACACCACCATCTGGTAATGTAGGGGATTCTCCGTTCGATCTTCCTCTTAAGTTACTAACTCTAAGTGATGCCATCAGAGATCTCCGATTTGAAGTATATCAATAATCATGGTTTTTCCTGCTCCGACTGTCACAGCAGCGCCAGAGTTGATCTCAATATTAGGACTGACACTCACAATAATAGATGTACTGACACCTGCAACTGTAGCATCAAGTAACATATCCTCAGCTACCTGAGAAAATCTATCAATATAACTGAATGGAGATGCCGTGCCATCAGAGAAATTGATGGCAGTTCCTAATCCACCTCCACCACTACCAGAAATAGAAACGTCAATAGTGCCGTTGCCATTGTCAAGGAAAGTATTACCAGTTCCAATAAAGTTTAGAGTCTTTGCAGCACCAACAACAGTTCCAGCAGACTGAATACCAATTTGAGCACCAGTCAAAGTGCCAGTGACAGTTAAGTTGCCGTTGATTGTTTGATTAGCAACAGAAGGTTGAATTGCTTCTGCAACTTTAAAAGTATCAAAAATTTCAAATAATAGCGTATCTCCTAAATTAGCAGGAGATACTAGCGTAACTGACGAACCATCATTAGCAGTATAATCAGAACTCTGTGAGAGTTGAACACCATTACGAAATACTGAAAGTTGATTGACTCGGTAACCACCAGTGACAGTAAACAGCGTTTGATCTGCTGTTGCAGTTACACTGATGGTTTTAGATGCAACATTATTTGTTAATGTTATAGGATTACCTATTGCCATCGCACTTTTATTTTTAGTTATTTATGTCAATAAAAAAAGGAGGGTTAAGACCCTCCTTGTGATTTATTCAGGTGTGGTTAGAACCCATGCTGTTGCTGGGTCTGCATCATAATTACTTTCGTTCCATACGTAATAACTACCTGCTGCGACTTGATCATCAGTCAGTGTAGGTGCCGCACCAGGAGTTGATGGGGGTTCCCACTGTGCTGCTGTGGTGCTGATTGACCAAGAAGCATAAGGTTGTGGTGAGATAAAGATATCAGTCGAACCAACTCCAAGGGTTGCAACATTACTCATGTAGGTATATCCAATACCTGCATAGTTGCCTCTCATATTACCATTATAAGAAGTTTGCTTCCAGTTTGTAGAAGCACCAAGAAGTTTCTGACAGAAAGCAACGCCAATGCTTTCTGTTTCTACTCCACCTGAGTCGGAAGTGTCATCGTTGCTCACAACAATGACTTGAGTGACGATGTTATCACCATCTAGTTGTGCGAAATGAGCCATGTTTAATATCTAAGTTTAATGTTTTTAATATTTAGGACTTTATTGTCCTGGGTTATTTATGTGGGGTATGCAATGATGACAATACCAGGAGCACCATTACCACCATAAGCTATTTGTACGTCAGCTGTTGGCAGACCTGGGAATGGTCCTCCAGCACCACCACCACCGCCACCGCCAGTGCCTGCTGTAGCATGTTGACCTATTGCAGAGGCAAAAGTGCTTCCGGGATTTCCAGTTCCTCCAGCTCCGCCACCATGAGTTGCGGTTCCGTGATGAGTGGTAGGTCTTGGAACAGCAGCACCACCGCCACCTCCTCCACCATATCCAGTAGATGTACCTGAGATGGAAATATCAACACCAACACCTCCGTTACCACCACCATCACCACCACCTTCACCAACTCCAAGGAATCCACCACCACCACCAGCACCATAGTTGCTGATTGGTGCTACATTTCCTTTACCACCAGCATAACCCTGATTAGGAGCATTGCCAGGATAACCTGGAGCATCAGGTGACCACTTCGATCCAGCACCACCATTTCCAGCAGATCCACCACCTGATGAACCACCACCAGAACCACCGTCATTTCCATTTTCACTTGCACCAAGAACTCCACCACCTCCGCCTGATGCGATCAGTGGAGTGCCAAAGTATGATATTGAACCAGGTATGCCATTACCTGAAGGTGCTGGTGATGGAAGTGATTGAACTGCACCACCGCCACCAGCACCAACAACAACAGTCGTAGGACTGGCTGGAAGAGTGATTTCAGTACTTCTAACTGGAGAATCGGGATGAGTTGTCAATAATCCACCTGCACCACCACCAGCAGCACCATCGGCACTTACGTTGGCAGCAGCACCACCGCCACCACCAGCAACTATAAGGTAATCTGTATTTGCAATTGTATCTCCTGATGGGGTTAATACTCCAGAAGTAACAAAAGTATGAATAGTCTTACCCGCCATTGGAGAGGGTGAATCTGGAGCAAATTGAGTTATTGTACCGCCAGTTGCTTTGGCTGTTATATCTTGTCCTATTTGATATCTAATGATAACAATACCACTACCACCACCTGCTCCTGGTTCATTGTTGGTTCCACCACCACCGCCACCACCAGTGGTTCCTTGACCCTGTATTGCTGCCACAACTGTGGGAGCACTTGGTGGATCTCCGTTACCACCAGCACCACCTCCACCAACACCACCTTGACTTGGATTGGATGGAGGATCTGGATTCCATCCACCTCCACCACCACCAGCAAAGTATTGATATTGATTATTAGCGGGGTTCTTTGCACCTACACCAGTAAATGTAGTTGCTGTTGGTCCTGCAATAGCAACTTGAACACCAGCACCACCAGTTCCCCATTCAGGACCACTTTCAACACCAGCGGCACCAGCACCACCGCCACCACCACCATATCTGGTAGGACTTTCTTGACCATTACCGCCATCATGTCCTTGAATTGGTGAGAATGGAGGACTATTTCCTGATCCTCCTGCTCTTGGTCCATTATAACCACCACCTCCGCCACCAGATCCACCTGGGTGACCAGCACCACCTAATGGGTGAGGACTACTTTCTGCTCCTCCTCCACCACCACCAGATGCGGTTATTCCATTTGGAGTTGAAGGTGGTCCAAAATATGAATCACTTCCATCCCTTCCATCTCTACGTTCACTTGAAGGTCCAATACCTCTAGAACTACCTCCTGCTCCTCCAACTGTTACAGTATAAACACCACTTCCGTTTCCACCTGTAGCTGGTGCTGGGAATGTTGCTCCTGTTAGTGGGGTTCCGCCAGCAGTTTGAACTCCAGGTAAATTAGTTCTCAATCCACCAGCACCACCTCCACCAGCGTTTGATCCTCCTCCACCGCCACCACCAGCAACTACAAGATATTCAATATTTGCGCCATAACCACCAATAGAAGAAACCTCAAAAGTTCCTGATGCGGCAAATACGTGTGCTTTATAAACATTTCCACTATCAGTGTAAGTACTGACTACACCACCAGTTGCTGTTATTCCTGGAGAAGAACTAGGAGCAGCACCAGTAGCATCCGTTCCAGTATTAGAAAATACATCCAGGTATGCTGCTAATGGATTATTTTGAGAACGAATGCCCATCTTATATACTTTTTAGTTATTTATGTTTAGGTTGGATACGCGATTAAGACAATACCGGAACCACCATTACCACCATATTCAACATATGGTGCACCAGTAACATAGGAACTTCCACCACCGCCACCACCAGTATTTGCAGTTCCATTTTGAACAGTAGCATATGTCCATGAATTTGTTCCAGTACTACCTCTTCCACCACCACCTTTTCCTAAACCAGCATCATCAATGGGGGCAGATCCAGGACCATAATTAGAACCACCACCACCACCTGCAAATTTGCCATCAGGTGATAAACCAGTAATTGCTGGAGATAACCAAGAAACTGTAGGTGTTCCAATTCCTTCACCACCATCACCTGCCTTAGATCCTGGAACACCTCCAGTTCCACCAGCACCGCCGGCACCACCAGCACCACCGCCTCCTCCTGCACCTAAAGTGCTATACAGTTTGCCAGCACCACCATCATTTCCATATCCAGTTCCACCACCAGATGGTGATTGATTACCAGGGCCAGCGTTGCCACCATTAGCACCAGAACCCGATCCACCACCACCACCAGATCCACCAGCATATCCAGGAACCGCGTTATATCCACCCCCTTGACCACCACCATTTGCGGTTATTGTTGTAATTGGAGATCCTGTAATAGTTGAAGGTGTTCCTGCTTGTCCTAGTGTAGCGCTTCTACCTCCAATAGCACCACCACCAACTACAATTGCATATGGAGTAGAATCTGCAAGGGTTAAACTTGTATGATGAACAGCACCACCGCCACCACCGCCACCAGCTTGTCTTTCTTTAGCACCTCCACCACCACCAGCAATGACTAATGCTTCTGTGGCCAATGGACCATTGGTAACGTTAAAGTCACCAGAACTAGTAAAGACGTGGATGGTCTTACCACCATGGAAAGTAACACTACCACCGGTTGCTTTTGCAAGTGATTGATTTTGTTTTATTTGATATCTTATTATAGCAATTCCTGAACCACCTGATCCACCACCACCGGAAATAATTGGTGACGTTCGATATCCACCACCACCACCACCAGAACCAGTGTTTGTGGTTCCATTGCCACCACTTCCCTCAACTCCACCAGCACCACCAATACTGGAACCACCTGATCCACCGGTTCCACCACTTCTTGTTCCACCGCCGGCACCACCGGCATAGAAGGTAGCAGTTCCAGAAATATCATATGGAGATCCAGCACCACCAGCGCCACCAGTGCTACTAGCACCAGCACCACCGGCACCACCATGTCCACCACCGCCACCAGCTCCAGTTGGATTCGATGCACCACCATTATTAC
>Ga0209193_1001639_pt1 | contig 11318 bp, 13 predicted proteins | sample COGITO_mtgs_1003_FD_185515 | JGI IMG/M metagenome (GOLD analysis project Ga0209193, IMG submission 185515) | Pelagic marine microbial communities from North Sea - COGITO_mtgs_100330 (SPAdes) (version 2) | ecosystem: Environmental > Aquatic > Marine > Epipelagic ... | reverse complement strand
CATCGTTGCCTCGCATTCGAGTTCCAATCTTTCGCTTAGTGGCTGAAATTGTAGGTGCTTTGCGGCCAGCCTTAGCCTTAGCCTTGGGCTTGGCCTTGGCTTTACGAGTTGTAGTTTTCTTAGCAGCCTTAGCCTTGGGTTTCGTAGGCAGAGTAAAGGTTTGTTCTAACCACGGAGAAGCATCACCGTGGTCGTGGTGTTTGAATTGCCATACCATTACAATTTGGTTATCCTTAGTCCAAATCTCCGCATCTAACAAATCCGACCAATTAAAAATGTTGCCACCAATAAGGTTTGGATGCCCAAAGTATGCAAAGTTTGATTTTCCAACAGCCCACCACTTGTTGTAAAACTTTGTCCAAGCAGAAGGTATTTTCTTAATCATCGTTTCCATTGACATACCGCTTTTCTTGAAACCGTTTTTCTTGAGCCTGTCTGTAATGCGCTGGTGATAAGTATGTTGTTCATTCCAAATTGAATCTGGGCTATCCCAATATCTCCAATTATGGTTCTCAAAGGCTTTTCGGTCTTTGGCTGTCAAGGTGTCTTTTAATTGTGAAAGTGTCTTGGATTTCGGGGCTTCAAAAGTTTCTGCATCAAGATAAATCATATCTCTGGGGTGTCTATACCCATGTTCTTCGGCACAAGTCTTACAAGCGTCTCCGCCCAGCGTGGACATCATAGGGCCGTTTTCTCCATCAGTTTCTTCAGGAGTCAGGTTACAAATGAAACAAACTTTCTGAGCCATGTCCAAAACTTATCAGTTCTGATACTTAAAGACTATGGTGGGCTTGCCAAGATTTGAACTTGGGTCTAACGGCCCCCAGCCGTCAAGTATAGGCCAAACTAACCCACAAGCCCATTCCTACGGAATGAACCGCAGGTTGGTGTAGCCCACCGACCCGTTGGAGGCGAGAGGAGACCGAAAAGAAGAGGTCACGAGCCGGGGACTACAAGACTATGTAGATAGAATCACCCACTTAAACTTAAAGTTTAACTTCAGAAGATTCTGTGGCGGCTACTGCTTCAGTGATAACTGCTTCAACAACTTGGGATTCTGAAAAGTCCAAATCACACACGTCGTTATCACAAAATCTTTCGACGACAACTTCTTCTCCTTTGATTCGACCAAAGGAAAGTTTGCCCAGTTTTGACTTAATGGAATGGTAAGTATCAGCATCAATGCTTTCGTAAGGCATTTGCGGGTAAGCCCCGAAATCAAGTTTCGGCAAGAAAGAAATACCTTTCAATTGATATTGGTAAATATCGAGAGCATTAGCGATTTGAGAACCTTCAGATTCTGGATTGAAAGTTACGGTGCATGATACTTGATTGTCTGCCCAATATCGTTGTGCAAGTGCAGCCATACTCAATTGTTCCCACATTGAAACATCGTCGAGGGTTCGCACACCTTCTCCCAAATCAACTGGGATTTCAACAACCATTGTGGTATCTTCACTACCAAATGCAGGTTCAATTTTGTAACCAGCCTTTTCCAACGGAGCCACAAGGTTAGAATCCTTGCCGAGTCTCATGCGTCGAATGTAATATCGAGATTCAGGAAAGTGGATTCCCGGTGTAGCACCTGCTAAAAGACTAACAGTTCCTGATGGTTTAATGCTGGTCGTCTTGATAGACTTTGGAATCGCAAACCAATTGGAATACTTTTCATCAAGTTTCTGAATGTGTCCGTAGCCAACATCCATCCATGAACGAAGTTCTCCGATACCACGATTGGCTACAAATTGTGCAATACCACTCATGGAACATCCGATACGACGGTTTCTTAGCATAACTCGATTGGTTTCTGCCCAATGAGTTTGACCCAGTGTAACGGTTTTAGCATAAAGATACGCATACTTGAGAGTTTCGAGATAATCATCGAGTGAGTCGTGATTGTTCGGGAAAGTTTCAACCAAACAGCAAAGTTCGTGGGATTCCAATGTTTGTTCCAAACAAGGGTTTCCACCCATCGCTCGATGGTCTTTGTAGTCTGGGGCATCAGCCATACGACCATAATCTTTCATGTTTTCCAACCAAGCATAACCGGGTTCACCATTGAGTCGCACACGTTCTGCCGAAGGTTCATAGTTCATACCGAGTTCAGCGAAAATTGAATTGTTAGAAGTCCAACCGTATTCGGCTCGGTGTGGGTTAGCCTCGTAGTTCTTGAGGTCGAGGTATTCTTCGTTATCTGGCTCTCCAAACACAATTTCAGCAGTTCTTCGGACGTTTCCTGCAACGACACACTTACCAATGAGATTCATAATATCAACAATTGAAGTGATTGAAATAGGACCTCCTGTTTCAGCGTTGAGAATCCTTCGGACATCATCGTGAAGTAAAACCAAAGGTGCGGGTCCAGAACTTTCACCTCCGAAACCTCGGATGCGAACTCCAGCAGGTCGGATATTAGAGTAATCGAACTCCAGTGGGGCTGTGCCGTAGGCATACGAATCCAACAAAAGTTTCAATGAATCTACCCAGCCCTCACGAGTGTCTGGAATAACGATTGTTTCAGATGAGCGATGTTCGGCTGGTCCTTTGATAACCATTGTTTCAGCACCTTTGGTGTCAAAACCAACTCCGACTCCCAGCATGGAAGCATCCATCAAGAATGTAAATGGCTTAGAAAACTCTGAAGCAATCTTTTCGGTAGAAACGAAAGCACAGTTGTTCAAAGCAGCAAAAAGTTTCTTTTCTTCTGTGATTGGTGTTCCCATAGCCCAAAGACCTCGACCGGGTGGCAAGAACTTCATGTTAAAGATTCGGTCATACATGGCTTGTGCCGAATGTTGTGCTTTCCAAGCATTCCAACCAAGACCGTGTGATTCAATGTGTCGCTTTTGCATATTGAAAGTTCCTTCCACAACTCGTTGAACTGTTTCAAACCATTGTTCGTTCTTTCCATCAGTTTTCAAGCGAGAGTAAGTTCTGTTATAGACTAATTCTCCAAGTCCGTTGAAACCAAAAGGAGCCTTACGTCGGCGGTATTTATTCACGAAATTGTCTGAAAGGTTAAAACGGTTTTGATTGTTCATGGTATCATCTCTGGTCAGGATTTGGTCTTATTCTGTGCAACTACTTAATGCTTTGCTTCGGCAGGTTTTCGGTCTTAGATGTAGTTTCAAGACCCCGCAGTTATGCGATTCTTTGAAACTCTGTGGGTCCACGCTTAGTTTTGATAACTAAGAAATCTGGGTCTTGTTTCATGCGAGCAGAAAGGCTACGTTTGGTAGGGATTTCACGGCGACGGGACTCAATGAGTCTGCCTACCATCACTTCAGCAGTAACTATTTCACCGACGACGACTAAACGTTTGGCGGCTTCATAATTTGTAGGTTTGGTTTGCATAAAACTTTCAACTCCTGTTGGCTACCATAGCAATAACACGGAAGCCATCGTGCGGTGTCCATTCGGCTCGAAGTGGAATGTCTTGTCCACCTTGTAAAGTCAAAGATTGCTTTCGGAGCGTAGCACCTAAAGTGGAAAGCACTTCTTCGGTGGTGTAAGTGGTGGATGAAATATCGCTGGCTGTAAGAACTCGCTCTGGATTTTCAGCATCGAAAACTGGTTTCCATTCAATTGGTTCGTCGTCGTTTTTGCTACGCCATAGAAGTGTGCGTGTTCCTTCAGAATCTTTATTGAGAATAGCATCGAAAGCCAATGTCTTGCCTAATGCTTTGAGATAATCACGAATGTCTTTAGAAATGGTTGTTAAAGAGTAAGAATAAGAAAAGTCTGGTAACAAGTCCACCTCGTTCATGTATTCCAAGCGAAGTAGTTTAACGACACGGCGAAGTCCGTTGGCTTCCAACGAAAACTTTCCCCCGTCATAAGAAAAATCCACAGTTTCCTTAGAAGTCAGAGTTTTGATAATGTCTTTCAAACGTTCATTGACGACTCCTAACTTGACGGTTTCAGGGCAGTTATATTCTCGGAATGCTTCGGGCTTGAGCCAAATATCGGCCAACTTGAAACGCTGGGCGCAAACTACACGAATACGAAGGCCATCAGGACCCCATGTGTAAATGGCTTCTTCGGAAAGTTTAGAAAGAATTGAAAGGAGTGTTTTGACGGGTTGAACATCAATAGTAGCAGAAAACTTTGTCATGGTATCAACCTCGTTGTGCGATAGTCTCGCTGTTTTGTGTAAGCCATGACTCTGTTATGAAGTTAAGGATAGTTTGGTAAGCCACTGAATCTGGTTTGATTCCCGCAGGTGGGTTGGATTCAAAGGCAATAACGAAATCAGCAAGTGAATCGAAATGGTTGTAGATTTTTTTACCTGTGGTGCGACCAACCTTGGGGATTTGCTCTAAAAGAGCGTGATGTTTGTTACGAGTGGAACTAACAACGGTTACAGGTCGAACTAAACTTCCGAACTCACCTGCTTTGACACGAGCAATCACAGAGTTAAGATAACGGAAAGTTTCATCCATTGATTCTGTATAAACCACAGGAAGTGATTCTACGGATAGTCGGTTAAGGTGTTGTTGCAGAGAACGAATGCGGTCTGGACTAACACCGTAAATGTCTCTGGGTGAACCTTCAATGAGAAGCACAGTTCGGACACCAGAGGTGTCTGCGGCAGATTCAATCAAACGAGAAACCTGTTCTTGAAGTCGCTTGGAATTGAAACTTCCGTAAGCATCAGACCAAGTTTTACGTTCAACCTTGACAGTTAGTGGTTGTTTATCAAAACCTGTGCCGATTACCCAAAAGTCACCTTCAGACAAAGTTTTTATTTCGGCATTTAAGATAAGTTCGGCCATCGCTCGAACCGAACCGTGTTCGTGGGAATCGACAAAAACCTGAGCATCGCTGGTCATAGTATTTGTATGACAAAGCACTTACTTAAAGTTGATTACTTGAGAGTGTAAGCATAACCACAGCCACACTCATAAATACGCTCAGAAGGGCGAAGAACTAAACTTCTGTAATTACCACAAGCAGGGCAATTGATTCTTTCTGGCCTAATTTTAGGATTCAAGATTATACTCTCCAGATTCTGCCTCAAATGTTACCTTTTTGTTTCGCAGAATGAGGTCAAGGTATGCCGCATAATTTTCAGAAAGTTCACCTTCATGGTCGCCGTTGAACATCACAATTTTCCATTCATCTCGGAAAGAAGCACCCATCGTGTGCAATTGTTTAAGAATATGATAAAGATAACGGTTTTCGATTTCGCCACCGGGTCCTGCATCGGAAAGAAGTTCCAGCAAACGTTCTTCATCAAGAAGTATTTCCTTCATAGATGGTCTATGAAAGTTCACTTACTTAAAACATCCTCCGTTTCAACATTTAGAAAGCCCGTAATCCAAGCCTCACTTTTGGAAAAAACTTGTAAGTCCCAACAAGAATGCCGATACCAAGTAGCCTCTGAATTGTATCTTGAGGACATTGGTAGTTCTGGTTCATCATCTGGTGCGAACAAACTTCCTAATCCTTCAAATCCGGGTTCATATTGAATTACAAGAGTAATTTCGCTATTTGGAGTCAAACCATCTTCTTGAACTGAGGTGATAAATGCCCCTCCGATGTCTTCCTCCAAAAGTTTCAACCGTAGAGTTTCAAGAGTTTTGCCTGTGCCAACAATGGTTCTAAATGATGGGTCGAACAATCGTAGGCCCATATCAGGACTGTTGAGCAATTGTTTGAGAGTTCTTTTTTTCAAAAATGCTTCATTGGACATAGCGGTCCAATAGGACTGAGTTGGTGAAATCCAATTAAGAATCTCAGGCACTTCCGCAGATTCCACAAGCCTCGCCAGTCGAGGCTCTGGTTCAGACTTGAGGGGAACTAAGATTTTTCGAGGGAATGCCACAAGTATTTCCTGCGTGTGGCTGCTATTTAAAGTTTCGTATGTCCCTTAAACAAAATGTGTGAATCATTAAGTAGTCGTGCAAACGAAATTAAGATATGGCAAAAAAGAACCGCCGTAGCGGTTCGTCTTTGGTCAAAACAAAGGCGGGTCATAAAGTTCGTAGTCAGAGTGAAGCGAAAGTTGATAATTGGTTGTTTAGTCAGAAACTCAATTTCGTTTATGAACCTATTTTTTGGATGCACAATCGAAAGATTGAACCTGATTGGGTAATTATGCCCAGCGATAATCCATCAATTGTTAGACCAATAATTGTAGAGTATTGGGGTTTGTCATATTCTAAAAAAGATTTGAAAAAGGCTGCTCATTGGGTCAAAAATGCTAAAGATGGTTACGAAGCACGTCGCAACCGTAAAGAAATGTTCTATTCTGAACAGAATACTTACGATTACATCGGTATTACGCCCGACAACATCAAAAATCTAAAACGATGGTTGCCGCAACAACTTCAAAAGTTGGGTGTGAAATTGCCTATTCCTCAGAGTTCTGAGTTTCCAAGTAAGCAGACCATTGTTCAGGGTCACAAAGATTGGTCGGCTCAGAAGGCCAAGAAATCTGGCGGTCTGGGTCAAAAGGAAGTTCAATCAATCTTAGGTTTGACTCCACCATTGGGCGAAAATCAACGAACTCAAGATATTCGGGAGCGATTACCCGACGGATGGAACTACTTTCCTCGAAAGTAAGATATTCCTTTTTACCTTTTTCTAAGGATTCCCAACAAGTTCCATAATCTTTCTTGACTCGATACATTGAAAGTTCTTCGGATTCTCGGAACTCTTTGAGATGCTTCGCCAGCAACTTTGGTTTCAAGACCCGATAGCGGGTCAAAAGATTGGCTGGAATGTCAGATAACTGACCGTGTTCATTAAGAAGTTTAGAGGCTGCTTTGGGTCCAACTTTCGGAAGTCCAAAAATGTTGTCTGATGAATCGCCTACAAGTGATTTCCAAGCAGCATACTTTTCAACGGGAACTCCTGTGGTGGTTTCAATGTCTTCAATCGAAACTTCATTTTCAATTTTAGACAATATCAATTCTGAACCTGTGGAAGAAGGCCAACCCAAAATCTGATGCAAATCCGAGTCTTTAGAAAAAACGACAATCTTACGTCGCTCTGGGTTTGCTAAGGCTTCGGCTACGGCTTCTGCTATCAAATCATCGGCTTCTTTTTCGGCATCGTAAATACCGACCCAACCGTTGCGAGGCAACATAGGATTGATATTCCATTTGGTAAAGTCATCTCGCAAATCCTTAATTTCATAAGTTTCGGCTGAATATCCTTCGGCGGCTTTGTCATCGTCAGAAATGATAGCACGATTGGCTTTGTAAGTGTCTTGATGTTTGCCACGAGCCGCACGTCCCAAAATACCATCATAACAAACGATTACTTCAGAGTTGCCGTATTGCGGGTGAACTCCCATTTGTCTCATGCGGTATTCGAGATAAGTGAAATCATTAAACACAATTTTTCGACAACGGTAATAAAACTTGTATGGATTCGGAGGCTTTGTGCGAACCATGTGGCGACGATGCGCTCGCCTCATGCCCCCTTTGGGCGACCAATGACGGGCGTTGCGACCTACAAACCAACCTGCATCAATTAGAATCAGATTTTTCTTGGTATCAGCCATCGTTTAAAACCTCGGTGAGTTGGGTGCGAAGTGCTGAGGGTCGAGCATCAGAAAGAATGTTTCGGAGTAGGTCGAGAATGTTTTGACAATCAGAATCCGAGAGTTCAGCAGGGTTGCTGACTGAAGGTTGGAATCCATTAGCGAACTTGTCGAGAGGGGCTTTAGCAGCGATGTCGCAATTACAATCAGCACAATGCCACAGCGCACAACCATAACCTGCGGAAACCCATTGAAGTTTGGGTGACATAGGCCAATGGCATACTGCACAGTTCATAGCGACTTATAGCCGTTGCTTCTACTTAAATGTTCTTACTATTACTTGAATGAAACCTCGGTCCTCGGCATAGCCTTAATCTCCGTAACTGCAAAGTAAAACTGAACATTGAATCCTTCAGACGCTGGAAGTTTTTTCATAATGTCTTGATAATATGACTCAACCGTTTTGAGGGATTCGGGACCTCTAACCATATAAACAGTTACTGGGTGCATATAACCCGGACTTTTCATGGATTTTAGCAAATGAAGTGCCTCAGAAACCCAACCATTTATTTCATCTCCATCGTCTATGAGGTGAACTCCTTCAGGGTATTCTTCAATTAGGGAGGCCAAAGCCAATGGATTCATGTAGTCTTCACCTGATGGTATGGGTAACAAAGGCTGGTAAGTTTTCTGGGCTGAGGACCACAATCTCCCCAAATGTGAAATAAAACGAGGGTATCCAGTATCGGCAGAATTGATGTAAAAATCAACAGGACTTTTCATGGATACGTCCATGATTAGGTTCATAGATTTTTCAAGACGGCCGGGAGTTCGCATAGAGCCACTTTCATTGAAAATAATTGCTGGATATTTTGGGTGGGGATGATATGGCATTCGGGACATAACTTAATTTCAACGCTACTGATACTTAAAGATTAGGTAGTATTCAATCGAAGAGTCCACCCATACCAGTATTTTCCAGACCAGTCGTTTCGATTTAATTGCCAGAACCAATAATGAGTATGAACACAAGAATTGCATTGGATTTCTGGTGGTTCTTCGGAATCACGAAAGTCTCCGTAAAGAAAGCCGTCGGCACAAGGGCAAACACGAGTTTCCTTATCATCCAAGTAGTGCATAAATCAATGCACCTCCAACAACCATTCCTCCAATGATGGTTTCAAGACCCACTTTGGTCTTAGTTGTGGACCCTCCAGAAATGGTTTCAACGAAAGTTTCGGGTTCTTCAGTTTCAGTAGAATCTGTTGGGTCCGAGAAATCTTTACCCCAGTTCTCAGGTGTGGCTACGGTGAAAGTTTCACGTTGGGCAAGTTTAGGATTAGCGCAAGAACCTGAGCCGATAGAATCTACTGTGATGGTCCAAAGCCCCGGTGAATCCACAGCAAAATAAGACACAGCAGGTTGAATGAATGTTTTACCTCCTTCATCAAAAGTAGTAGATGAACCCGCTAATTCGGAATCATAAACTGTGCGAAGCACTCCTTCAAACTTGTTGGTAATTTTGATACGAATCTTGTGTGCTGGTGCATCTTCGTAATGGTAATCTGTTCCCCACACGTCGGCGTTGAAACTTTCTGCTCCGAAAAAATTGTTCCAAATCTTTTTGGCGTTAGAAGGTGCAGTAGCAACCCATCGAACAGGCATTGAACCATAGTAAGCAGTATTGTAGCCATAGTATTCTAAAGCAGAGGCTTCGCCTGTATCATACTTTTCTTGCATAATGTCTTTGCCTTCTTTAACAACTCTTTCATATTCCAAAGGGTCGAAAATTAAGGTTTTATAGGCTTCACCAACGAGACCTGCCCCAGATGTGTCAGCGGCTGTGAATAAAATTACAATGCTACTTTCAAAAGGAATGATTTCACCTGTGTCCGTAGTGGTTACTCCCACGATGACATTATGTTTAGAAGCACACAAAGTATCTTGGTCTTTAGAGCGTGACTTTTCACCCACTTTTTGGATTTTTGTCCCTGCTTTGAGACCGGGATATGTCAGTAAATCTTCTGACTCCATCAATCTGTGATTGTGATTACCAAAAGGAAGATTATTCATTGGATTCACCTCTTGGCTTGGTCAGAATCAAAAGGGCGGCTACTAAGGCCGAACCACCTGCAATCCATGACCACATTTCAGTTTTAGGAACTGCGTAAGCCGAAAGGCTTGCTTTGTCAGTATAATCTGAGATTTGAGAAACAATGGCTTGAGTCTTGGCTGTGGATTCAGTTTCTGCTCCTGTTTCCTCGTCTATGATTGTGACTGGTTCATCGAGAGTAAAGGTATAACTGTGGTTGAATCCCATGATGGGGAACAAGCATCCATGACGGTTTTCATCAATTGCACCGAAACCTGAACCCAAATAAGACGTGGCAGCATAAGCGATGTCCACAGCACCGATAACGGCGGCTGTGGTTACTAAACCTGCTCCTAATGCGGGTGCGAGTGTGCCTCCTGAAAGAATTGAACCTACAACAACTAAAGCAATTTCTCCAACCAGAAGGCTGGTTTCCCAAATGAACTCATTCGATTTAGCAGAATCAGAACGCTCAGAAGTGTTAGAGTAACCGTAGTGGATGTTGAGAACGTAGTCGGCAAAAGGATAAGTTTCGGGAAGCATTATTGTTCCTTCGGCTCGGCCTGATGAATCAGTAATCACAGTCGTTGAATAAATGGTTTTAATGGTTTGATTCAAATCCACCATTTTAGTAATTTTTCGTTCAACTGCTGAATTGTCGCCCATTAAGATATTTCCGATTTCATCATCAGTCAGCGTAGCAATAATTTGGTCAGAAAGTCGGCCAATGTAATAAGGGTCATAGTAAGTCAAACTTAGATTTACTCGGTCAGATTGGCCTTTACCATCACAAGTCGTGATGACTTCCCATTCGATAGCATCAGTTTTAGAAACTTTCGAGAACTCAATGGTAGTGAAACCATCTTTCGATTTCTTGCTACCACCACGTCCTTTCTTTTCCGACGAAACTATTTTAACAATAGATTCTAAATTGGTTCTATCGCTGCTTGAACCTGCTCCTTTGATGGGTTCAAAATTAGCAGAACCTGTAAAAGTCCAACCAGTTTGTTTCGCCATGGGTTCACACCCCATGTTTTAAGTAAAACTCAATAGCAACATCTCGACAAGGACCACAGAAGGCTTTAGAAGTATATGTCATGCCAGATTTGACTTGGTTACACATACAACAAGGTTTTTGACTCATTGAGTGGCCTCCGGAACTTTCGTTTTCTTAGGGAATAATCGAGTTACAATTACGGCTCCCAAGATTCCTACGATTCCAAGACCTGCTGCTCCAAGCATCATGGTTCGCTTGAAACCTTCGGCTTCACAGGATTCTATGCGAGCATCAATTTGTTCTGAAGATTCATCTGGGTATTTTTCTTCGGTGTCTGCACGGTCACAATCATTACCCAAAAATGCGTCAGCAGTATCACCGATAACATCTGCAAGGGCTTCAGCAGGGCCTTTCAAGATAGCAAAAGCAGTAGCGGCTGCCAGTCCACGACTGGTTGCATATTTGGCGTATCGCTCAACAGCCGTTTCACGTGCCTCTTTCTTAGCAACCTTTTTTGTAGTTGTTTTGGCTACATTTTCACCAGTTTCTTTAGCAACGATTTTTTCATCAAACAGTTTCCTTGAACGCTGGTTCACAAGATTTTGAAATCTTCCTTTAGCACCAGTTTCGTTGCGGGCTGCTTTAGCAGCCAATTCTGGATATTCCTTAGCAATTTGTTCAGATGCTTCGGTGGAGGATTCTAAGGCGGTCTTTTCAACGGTTTCTTTGCCAACTTT
>Ga0209193_1001638_pt1 | contig 11324 bp, 8 predicted proteins | sample COGITO_mtgs_1003_FD_185515 | JGI IMG/M metagenome (GOLD analysis project Ga0209193, IMG submission 185515) | Pelagic marine microbial communities from North Sea - COGITO_mtgs_100330 (SPAdes) (version 2) | ecosystem: Environmental > Aquatic > Marine > Epipelagic ... | reverse complement strand
GTTACAACTGCAAACGCAAAACAACCTGGTGAAACAGATGCACAGTTTGCACAAAGACAAGCACAAGCGCAACAATTTGGAATTACAAAAGCTGGTATGGCTGATCTTGCACCGCAAGTTGCAGCACAAGATGCATTACAAACACAAGCTTATAATTTAGGTCAAACAGGTTTAGGTTCTTTTCAACCATTTTTAACAAAAGCTGGAGCAGCGGCAGATGCAAGTACAGCGTTAACTGGAACTGGTGCAGGCACAGGAGCAGGATCTATTCAATCTTACATGTCACCTTACCAACAACAAGTCATTGACACAACGATGCAAGACTTTGACCAACAAGCACAAATAAGAGCTAATCAAAACGCAGCGGCTACACTTGGTACTCCAGGTGCTTTTGGTGGTGGACGTGAAGGTGTACAAAGAGCCCAGTATCAAGCGGCAAGCGACCAGAACAGAGCACAGACATTAGCAAACTTAAGACAAACAGGATTTCAAAATGCAGCAGCAAGAAGACAACAAGATCTAGCAAACCAAATGGGTATATCAAATCTACAAGGTGGACTAGGTGCAAGAGCACAAGACTTTAGTAGAGCACAAATATCTGGCCTTGGTACATTAGGTGCAGCGCAACAAGCACAAAACCAAGCGGTGCTTAATGCACAACAACAAGCAGCACAGATGGCAATACAAGAACCAAGACAAGCGTTAGATAGATTTGGTCAAGGTATTGCAGGCATTACTCCTGGTGCAGGTACAACAAGATTAACTGATTCACCAGCAGCAGCACAATCAAGTCCCTTGATGCAAGCTCTAGGTATCGGTTTGGCAGGTGCTGATATATACGGGAGAATATTCTAGTGTCTAGAACTTTAAAAAGACCTATGTTTAGAAGAGGCGGCCAAGTTAATAATGGTATCATGACTGGGCTTACTGATAGAAAACAATACAGTATTGGTGGTATAGATCGAGAACAATTAGGAACAGATGCAAAAACTATTTCTGATATTTTAGCAGAGTTTGCACCGATACCAAAAACAAGATTACCACTAGGTCAGTTTGGTTTAAATTTAGCATCAGGTAAATTTGCAGGTGATGGTAAATTACAAAATCTTATTGGTTCTGCTCAAGGGCCATACTCACAATTTGTAAAAGCTGATGATGCTAGAAACATGGCACTAGCTAAAAGAAAACAAGGTGCAGTATCGACTGCTTTAAGTTCACAAATGGCAGAACAAAAATTTAAAATGCAACAAATGTTGAAAGACACAAGAATTGGATTAGAAAAAAAAGTAAGTTACGTAAAACAAATTATGGGTTTTGAAACAGACAAACAGGCTCTTGAATATATAAATACTAGTTTAAGTGATGTTTCTAAATTAACTCCTGAAACTAGGATTGGAAATAAACTAAGAACAATGCCAGTTCAAAATAGAAATAAAGCAGAGTATTTAGTGTTTTTAGAACCATACATTCCTGCAGCTAAAAGAAGTGGCACATATATTATATCTGATAAAAATTCTTTTCCTAAAAAACCTATTAAAAATAAAACTTATTTTGATATCAGCACTGGAACATTGTATGAATTTATTGGTGGAGAACCAAAAGATATTACCTCTTATCAAGACGTAACTGCAAAATATAATAAAGAAAATTTTACATTTAAATAGGAGGATAAATGGTTGAGATTATCGATCCAGAAGGTTTTACCTCCCTACGAGACGAAGAAATTAATAGTGAAAGAAGTGTAATAACTTCTGCTTTAGCAGGAGTAGTTTCGGGTGCAATTAAGGTACCCGAAGGTGTTATATCTCTTGGTGCAGAATTAATTGATTTAGGTTTTGATACAGATCTTGCAGCAGATGTTGAACAGTTGTTTGACAAATTTAATGTATTTGAAGACATTGCAGATGATACAGCAATAGGTAGACTTACAGAAGGCTTAGTTCAAATAGGTATACCAGGTGGTATAGGTTTTAAATTAGCCAGCAAAGCAATTAAAGCTAAAAAAGCTGGTAACTACATGAACATCAAAGGTACTAACTTACAAAAAGCTGCAAAGAAAGCAGACGATTTTAATAAAACTATTGGTAAAAAAAGATTTGCAGCAGGAGTTGCAGGTGGAGCAGCAGGTGAAGCATTTGTTGCTGACGTAGAAAAACTTGGAACTTTTGGTGATGTGTTTGAAGCAGGGCCAACAGAATTATCTGAAGTAACAGATGAAGGTGGTAGAGAAGATGCATTTAAAAAATTAATGAACAGAACAAAGTTTGGTGCAGAATCTTTATTAATAACACCAATTGTATTTGGTGTTGGTAAAGGATTAAAAGCAGCAGCAACTAGAGGTAAAGATATAGAGTTTAGTAATTCAAAATTAGATAAATTTTTTAATAAAACATTTTCTGCATTAAGAGCTAGAGGTGCAAAACCGCAATCAATATTTGAAGCTAAAATGGCAGAAAAAGGTGCTACTATGGCTGATACTAACAGAGCTATGGAATTAGTTAAGACAATAGATTCTGAAGTAGATGGTATGTTTCCTGTTGTAAAATCTATGTTAGACAAATCATCAGATAAAAGAAAAGCAGAAATATACAAAGAGTTAAATAATTATTTATTTGCAGGTAATATTGGTGATGATTTGTCAATGGCTCAATCAAATGCAGTTACAAAATTTTTAAAAGACAACAATGCTAAAGATGAATCTATTATAAAAATAATAGATAGTTTAAATAGTGCTAGACAAAAATTTACTCAATTAATAAAAGCATCTTCAAATGCACCTAAAGATGTGCAAACTTTAAAAACTTTAATGGGAACTAGAGTTAAAGATTATTTAGGTAGCACTTATAGAATATTTGAAGATAAATCTATGTTACCTTTTTTAGCTTATGCACCTACAGAAGAAGCAATTAAAGGCACAAAAGAATATTTTAAAAGATATGCAAAAGAAAATGGTAAAAACCTAACAGACTTTCAAGCGCAAAGCATGGTTGATTCTGTAATAAAATCTGCAAAAAATCAAAAAGCTCCTCCAGGTCTACCCATAAAATTTGCAAAAGGAACTATGGCAGAAGAAGGACCACAGATAGATAAGTTTTTTAAGAGAGTAGTAACAGATGATATTAAACCAGAAAGACTGTTAGCTGAAACAGCTGGTAAAGATAGAGCAGTTATAAAAAAACTGTTTGGTGAAATAGAAGACCCTAGATTTTCAATATATAATAGCATGACTAAGTTATCCAACATTGCTAGAAAAAATGAATTGTTTGAAAAAATTGCAAAACAAGATGATGCAATTAAAAAAGCAGCTACTGCAACTACACCAGGTGGATCAAGAGGTTTCTTTTTTGATGATGCATTAGAGGCGGCAGAAGCATTACCTAATCAAGAAATAGTAGAGTTAGATAGATATATGACACCGTATTTTAAAGATGAGTTTACTATTAATCCATTACAAGGTAAGTTTACTACTAAAGCTATTGCTGAAGGATTAGGGGATAGCACTAAAACTTTAAAATTTTTATTTGAACCTAGAGAAGGTGCAACCGGTATTGAAAAAGGATTAACATGGGGATACAGAAATCTAGTATTATTTCCAAAAGCAGCATCACAAGTTGCAAAAACAATTTTATCACCGCAAACACATTTTAGAAATTTATTTTCAGCAACTGCTTTTTCTGCTGGTAATGGTATTTTATTTGAAAACCCTGCAGTAGTAGGTAGAGCATTTAAAGATGCATTTGGTCAATTGCAAGTAGGAAAAAGATCAGCAGAAGCAAATGAAGCATACAGAGAATTATTAGAACTTGGTGTTGTAAACTCACAAGTACAATTAGGAGATATAAAAAATCTTTTAACAGATACTCGTATGGGTGAAAATTTAAATATTGGAAAACCATTAGAGTCTATGATGAAAAAACTTACATCAGGAACTGCTAGAAAATTAAAATCAGGCATGAAATTTGCAGAAGATTTATACACAGCAGAAGATGATTTATTTAAGATAGCAAACTATGCTGTTGAAATGCAAAGGCTTAGAGGTGCATATACTAAAGCAGGTATAAAATTTACTGAAAGACAATTAAAAGAAGAAGCAGCTGACATTGTAAGAAACACTGTACCAAACTATGCCTATGTATCAGATACTGTAAGAGCTTTAAGACGTTTACCACTTGGAACGTTTATGTCATTTCCATCTGAAATGTTAAGAACAACAACTAACATTGCAAAAAGATCTATTAAAGAAATTAAAAATCCTGCATTAAGATCTATTGGTTTAAAAAGATTAGCAGGTATGACAACTGTGTTAGGTATTGCACCTATTGGAATACAAAAAGGATTTCAAGGTTTATACAACGTAACTAATGAAGAGTTACGTGCACTAAAACAATTTTTACCTGAGTGGTCTAAAAATTCTACCATAATACCTATTAGAGATGAAGAAACAGGTGATTTAAAATATGTAGATTTTAGTCATGGTAATGCATACGACACAGTAACAAGACCTTTTCAAACTTTACTTAATAATATTCAACAAGGTATAACAGATGAAGATGTATTAATGAAAGGTGTTATGAAAGGTATGGCAGAAGCAGCTGGTGAACTTGCATCACCATTTATATCAGAAGCAATTTACACTGAAGCAGCATTAGATTTAATTGCAAGAGGTGGTAGAACTAGAGAAGGTAGACAAATATATACTGATGCACAAATGAAAAATGAACCAGGAACTGCAATCAAAAACATGATTGAACATTTAGCAAAATCAATGTTACCTTTTTCTTACCCACAACTTACAAGATTATATCAAGCAGCAGCTGATAAACCATCAGAACGTGGAGAGTTTTTTGAATTGCCGGATGAGTTGACAGGATTTTTAGGATACAGACAAGTTAAAATAGATCCTGTAAGATCCATGGGTTTTAAAATTTCTGGATATCAAAGAGGTATTAGAGAAGCAAGAGCATTGTTTACTGGAGGATCTGAGTCTGTTTTAAAAGGTGGACCTAAAACAGGAAGAGAAGTTGTTGAAAGATTTATTGTAGCTAACAGAGCTAAATTTAATAATGATAAAGAAATGCGTAAAAATATTAAAGCTGCAGAAATATTAGGAACTGACATGGACTTAATTGCTCAAGAATTTGTTGAAAGACAATTAAGAAAACCATATGGCACTTTATCAGAAGGTGTTTTTGTTCCTTATTTTCCTTCAAAAGATGTTCAAAGAGAGTTTGCACAAATAGAAGAAAGAATAGGTGTAGATAATCCGTTTGAAGAAGTAGCTGATGTACTGGAAGAAATTTATGAAGATGTATCTAATTTAGGATTAGAAGATGATTTTGAAATTGACATAGAAGAATATCTACCATCTTACGATGACATGACACAATCTACATTGCCTACAACACCAGACGTAAACCCTGAAATGATACAGCCAGCAGTGCAACAAGCATCACTGACACAGACAGGTTTGACACCATCAGAACAGGCATTGCTAAGTCCTGAAGAACAAGCTATAAGATTAAGACAAAGGGGAATGGCGTAATGGACGAAGAATTTGAATCATTTGTAGTAACAAATCCAGATTTAGTTGATGAAGGTATTGATGTATCTGGTTTAAAAACAAACACAGATGCTAGTATACTAGGTAATATTCCAGATTATGGAGGAATACAATACGAAGCATACAACCCTAATAGACTATCTGATCTTATGAGATTATATAGTGGAGGTTTTCCAATGTTAGATACACCTCAAGCTGTAGCACCAGTTGTTGATGCTACACCAGTTGTAGACACTGGTGGCGGTGGTGGCATGGATCAAGCGACAGGTGACAGTGTTGCAGGTTTTGATCCAGGTGTAACTCCAGGACCCTCTGGTTTTATTGGATTAGATCCAGATATGGATATTAATACTCAAGATATTACTGATTACGGAACTTACGATCCACCAGAGTTAGGTGGAGCTGATGGTATGAGTGGTGGACAAGCAACACCAGGCGCAGAATTTGCAGATCAAAACCCTTATGGTGGTGATGGCACTATGGATGATTTAGGTGCGGATAGTTTTCCAGATTTTGATTTCGGACCTCAACCAGGAATTTCAAACCCAAGAGCACCAGGACAAAATACAGTAACACAAGATACAACAGCAATGGATACAACACCAAGTGCACCTCCAGGAATTTTAAATCCTTATCAAGAACCAATGACTCAACAAGATTTAATAGATAGTGATGCAAATGTTGGTTTTGGTAATGCACCTTCTTTTGAACCAGAACAACAAGGATTAATAGACCAAGCATTTTCTAAAGTAGGATCAACAGCAGAAACTATTATGGATGACTTATCTAAAATACCAGGAGCCGTTGCAAATTTTGCAGAACAAACTGTAGATGTATTTGGTAAAAAAATTAACGTAGGTAAAACTTTATTAAATGCAGGAATAAATAAACTTGTAGGCGGACCTATAAGTTTAGTGTTTGATGCTATAGGTGCTTTAGGACTTGAAGGCGGACGTGGTGATGTATCAGATTCTCTTGCAGAAAAATATGGAAGAGATGATATAGGTAGATTAACAGGTGGACCAATGGAAGGTTATTCTGTTGGACCCAATTTTACTGAAACAGTTCAAGAAAGAATAGATAATATTAAAAATAGAACGGCTCCTCAAACAGATGCAAGTAGAAAAACAATTGAAGAACTAGAAACAATAAAAGCAGAAGCTATTGCAGCAGGATCTGGTGGCGTTATAACAGAACCTGGAACAGTTGTAGGTCCAGGAGAATTTCCAGATACACAAGAAACATTTGACGAGTTTAATGAAGTTGAAACATTTAATCCAGGAGATGTAGAAGCAGGATTAGGAACAGAAACTATTAATGACATAACATCTGAAACTGCAAACGATGGTGGATTTGGTAATACTGAAGGACCAAGAGGCGGCGATCCTTATGGAGGAGGAGAAGGAGGCGTGCAAAGTGGTATGGATACACCTACAGCTGATGACGGATTTGGTGGTTATGAACAAGGAGCTTTTGCAGATGATGCTACAGGTAGTGACACAAGCCCTGGTGCAACAGGTGGAGAAGGTGGTTTTGATGATAATAGTTTTTCAGATGCTAATACTGGATTTGACACAAGCCCTGGAGCAACAGGTGGAGAAGGTGGCAGCGGTAACGGTGGCGGCAAGATTGTCTGTACTATGATGAATGACTCTTACGGCTTTGGATCATTTAGAAATAAAATATGGTTAAAACATTCTAAAAACATGGCACCTGAATATCAAATAGGCTACCATAAAATATTCTTACCACTTGTAAAATTATCTAAAACAAATAACGTAGTTAAAAAAGTATTAGAACACATTGCTATACACAGAACTATTGATATTAGACAAGAATCAAGAGGCAAGACTCATTTATTAGGTAGAGTATATAGAAAAATACTAGAACCTATTTGTTACATAGTAGGTAAGTATGCCAAATAAAAATATTGCACTAGAAAAAATAGAATCACACGAAAAACTTTGCAGAATAATGCAAAAACAAACCCACGATCGTATTAATCAATTACAAAACCAGATAACTAGAATAGAAAGAATATTACTTGTATCTATGGGTTCTGTTATGACTGGTATGGGTGGTGTTATCGTAGTGTTGATACAAAAATTGTAGCGCTCATACGTAAGTCCTACTAATTCCTATATCCAAGCTTTTAATTCTTCTCCCATAACTTGACTTGCAATATTTACTTTCTTACGTAAAGCTTTTACAATTCTTTCATCAACAGTATCTTCACACATTATATCAATATATGTCATAGGTTTAGTTTGACCAATACGATCTATTCTAGCTTCTGATTGTTGACGTTTCTCTAAATCATAACCATTAGAATAATAAACCATATTACTAGCTGCAGTTAAGGTGATACCATATCCACCTGTTTGCGGTGTACCAATAAAAAATCTACATTTTTCATCATCTTGAAAACGTTTGATGTTTTGTTGTCTTTCGTCTGATGGTGTTAAACCATAATAATCTACAAAAGAATCTTGACCAAACTCTTCAGCGATAGCTTTTATAATTTGTCTTACATCACTTTGCCAGTGAGCCCAAATAACAACTTTACCTTCTATCTCATTTAAAACATTTATTAGTTCATCAAGTCTATTACTTTTTAGTTCTTGTGTAGTTCCATCATCAGATTTAAAATGACCACAAGTTATCTGTTGTAGTCTCATCAACTGTGTTAATGCATTTGCAGTGGTAATCATTTTACCATTTAATATTGCAAGTGCTTCCCTTTTCATTTGTTGATAGACTTTAAACTGGTCTGGTGTTAGTTGTATAATACGTTTCATAAACGTTTTTTTTGGTAAATCTAAACAATCATCTTTTAATACACGGTAAGAAAAGTTTTTTAATTTTTCTGATAATTCAGCTAAATTTTGATAACCAACTACAATTTGTACAGATCGTCCACTAAAGTTTGCACTTTTCATAATAGCGTATCTAGTTCTAAATGAATAATAAGAAGCATGATCTAAGAGCCAGGGGTCAAGGAACTCGCATTGTTTATATAAATCTAGCGGTGATTTAGTTACAGGAGAACCTGTAAGTATTCTTTTATATTTTGCATGTCTACCAAGTGCTACGATATTTTTTGTACGTTTAGCTTCTGGGTTTTTTATAGTAGTAGACTCATCTATGGCCATCATAGTATTGTGTGAATTGATAAATTTAGCTGCAAAATCAACACCTTTTTTACTAGATAAGGCTTCAACATTCATACATAAAATATGTAAATCAGTTCCTGTTTTAAACAATGTGTCTAAATTTTGTTGTTGTTGTTTTGTAATATTAGCTTGCCACAATACGGACACTTTTTCTATATGATCCGGTAAGTGTGTAGGTATTTCTGAACTATACCAGTTTTTATATACACCTTTTGGTGCCACAATTAAGACACCATTGATTTTACCTTTGTCATAAAGCATTGCAACATTGTCTAGTAATACTTTAGATTTACCTGTACCCATTTCCATAAAATACGCAAAAGCTTTTTTCTCCCAAGACATTTCTAATGCCTTAAGTTGATGTGCGTATGGCTTAGTTTTAAATTTATAATTCATAATTTATTTTCTTCTTTCTAGTTGACAACATATCAAATATAAAATAGAAGTCAAGCCATGAAAGAAAATATAGTTTACGTAATACAGGAAATACCAGGTACAAAAACAGGTAGCCCAAAAATAAATATTATTGGTGCAGGTAAATATGGTAAGTTTAAATTTTTACTTCCTGAGTTATCACAAATTATTTTTTCTCCTGGTCCATTAATTTATAAATTAAGAACTTTACTAAAAGATTTTACTTCAGATGATTATCTGTTATTGACAGGTGATCCTGCAATTATTGGAGTTACATGTTCGATTGTTTCTGACATGACAAATGGTAAATACAATTTATTAAAATGGGACAAACAAGAAAGACAATACTACCCAATAGAAATAAACTTATATGAAAGAGGAAAGATAGATGAGTAATTTAGAAAAAATGTTTATTGAGGATGCACCTCAACAAGTAAATGAATTAAATAATGTAGAGTCATTATCTAGCCATGTTTTAGAACTACAAAGACTAGAAGATGAAATTAAAATTGAAGAAGAAAGATTATCTAGAAAAAAACAACAAGCTGATAAACTTTCACAACAAGTGATACCAGAAATTATGGACTCTATGAAATTAAAAACCATGAAACTAAAAGATGGTTCTGCAATAGAGGTAAAAGAAATTTATAGCGCAACAATTCCTGTAGATAAAAAGGAAGGCGCATTTAACTGGCTTCGAAATAACGACTTGGGTGATTTGATTAAAAATGAAATCACTGTTTCCTTTGGTCGAAACGAAGATAACAAGGCTAGCGATTATGCAAACCTTGCCGAGAGCAATGGGTACCAACCGGTCCAAAAGCTTAAAGTGGAACCCATGACTCTCAAAGCACTATTCAGAGAGCGAGTCGAAAAAGAATTAGACTTACCTTCTGAACATTTTAACCTGTTTAAGGGAAACAAAACAAAAATAACAAGGAACAAATAACATGAGTGAAGAAACAAGAGACGTTACAAAACAAGAAAGCGGATCATTAGCAACTTTGGACTTCGTAGCAGATTCAGGAATGGGTCTTGAAAACGTAGACAAAGGAGATCTTGCTTTACCTTTTCTGAAGCTATTGCAATCAGGTTCAGATGAAACTAAAAAGAAACATGCAAAGTATGTTGAAGGCGCTGAAGCCGGTATGTTCTATAATACAGTTACTAAAAAATTGTATAATGGAGAAAAAGGAATAGAAGTTATTCCTGTATTCTACAAAATGACATATCCAGAATGGGCACCTTTTGAACGTAGAGAAGGAAGACCTGTACATAATGACAGAGGTCCTGGAGTTATGTCTAAGGTAACTCAAAATGATAAGAACAAAGATATGTTAGATAATGGAAATGAAATTATCAAAACAGCAAATCACTTTGTAATTATTAATGGAGAGAGACCGGAGAAAGCTTTGATGACAATGAAGTCAACACAGCTTAAGGTTAGTAGACAATGGAATTCTTTAATGGAGAATGAATTTGAAAACGATCCTAGTACGGGAAAATCTTTACAAGCACCTACATTTTCTAGAATCTATAAACTAGGTTCTGTTGAAAACTCAGGTAGTTTTACTTGGCATGGATATAATGTGTCTATGATAAGAAAAGTAGACGATGCCGGCCTATATCAAATGGCTAGAGATTTTTATAACTCTTTAAAAAACAGTCAGCAAAAAGCTGCTACTGTAAAAGAAGAGGAATCTAACTACTAATTCTACTCTTATGGAGCAGATAGGAGCGGCAAAGCGAGAGTGAAGCCGCTCCGACCCGGGATCTTTATGGTTGATAAATTTATAGAATTATTTACTGGATACCAAGGCGACTTTGGTATTGCCGATATGTCTTCGGCACAATTAGACACTGATAAAAATAAAGTTAAACCAAACTACGAATGGGCCGGTAGACCTATTACACAAGGTGATTACAAAGATCACATTGCAGGTAAGATATCTATTGGTATACAACCATGTAGACTAGATAAAACAGTTCAATTTGGTTGTATTGATATAGACTCAAAAGATTATTCAAGTTTTAATGTAGAAAATTATCTAGCATTATTTCAACAATTTAAATTACCACTAATACCATTGTTATCTAAAAGCGGAGGATTGCATTGTTATTTGTTTTTAAAAGAACCGATACCAGCTGTCGATCTAATCTCGGCACTGAAGTCTTTT
>Ga0209193_1001632_pt1 | contig 11354 bp, 10 predicted proteins | sample COGITO_mtgs_1003_FD_185515 | JGI IMG/M metagenome (GOLD analysis project Ga0209193, IMG submission 185515) | Pelagic marine microbial communities from North Sea - COGITO_mtgs_100330 (SPAdes) (version 2) | ecosystem: Environmental > Aquatic > Marine > Epipelagic ... | reverse complement strand
TAAAAGTGTATTGCTCTACCAACTGAGCTAAGAGATCAACCTTATTCCGCTTTGCGGGCTGCAAATATACAGAGGTTTCCTTTTTTACCAACTAAGTGAGAGAAAAAAATCAAAGGAATATTTAGGCGTTCTGTTGGGGTAGGGTTTATACCTTTGAATACCAAAATATTTGGGCCATGAGATATTTTCTTTTAGGGTATATGGGAAGCGGAAAAAGCACACTAGGTAAGGCATTGAGCCAGCGCTTAGGGGTGGGTTTTGTGGATCTTGATGTGCGAATTACTGAGCAGATTGGGCAGTCCATAGCTTCATATATGGCGGATAAAGGGGAATTGGCCTTTCGAAAGGTGGAACACAGCGTGTTGGAACGCCTATTGGCTGAGGATCATGACAATGTGGTGGTTGCTTTAGGCGGTGGAACGCCCGTATTCTATAATCACATGGAGGCGTTGAACGCCGCAGGCACGACGGTATTTTTGGACGTGAGCGTTGTGGAATTGGCCCATAGGTTGGAAAAAGATATGGATCGTCCACTCATTAATGGGAAAGACGATGTCGCAGAATTTGTGGCGAAACACCTCTTTGAGCGTCGACCATTTTACAGTTTAGCGCAGCACAGGGTGAAGGGCGATGCCCTCACTGTAGAAGCTATTCTTGAAGTTATAGGGTAGTTAGACGAGCTTTACGTTGTTGGCGACGCCGTTGACTACGTTTAATTGGACCGTGTCCTGAAGCGTAGTGCTCAAACTCAATCCTTTCAAATCTGCCTTTACAGGGTAACGCTTATGGCTCCGGTCGACAAGTACCGTTGTACTGAGCACACGTGGACGAAAGCCCATCAGTTTTATCACCGCCCACAGTAAGGTACGGCCGCTGTTGAGTACATCGTCTACCAGTGCAAATTCGCCGCCTACCGGGAGGTCAATCATCATTTCCTCCAGCACCGGTGCGTCTTTATCCATGACAAGGGGATGGAGCGTAATGTTGATATCACTGATTTTGCGCAAACGCGTGACCAGTTGCTCTGCGAGCCAGTACCCATTATCCTTTATTCCCACGACGTGTAAATCAGTCGCATTATGGTGACGGTCGTAAAGTTCCCACGCTAGGCGTTGAATCTTGTGCTCGATGGCGGTTGCGTTCAGTATTTCAGTAGTGTTGCTCATGATAGGGTGAAATTAGGCTTTTAGCACCAATTGGACAACGTTTTCTATATGATGTGTCTGTGGGAACATATCCACTGCCCGGCTTTGCTTGACTTCGTATTTTTCAGTGAGTAGCCCTAAATCTCGTGCTTGCGTAGCAGAGTTGCAGCTTACGTAAACGATTCTAGGAATTTCAAGCTCGAGCAACAAGGCTATCACATCGCCGTGCATTCCATCTCGTGGCGGATCTGTGACTAGAACATCGGGCTTGCCGTGCTTCGCAATGAATTCGGCATTAAATACCTCTTTCATGTCGCCCGCATAGAAGGTTGCATTAGTAACGCCGTTGTTTTGAGCATTCAGTTTTGCATCTTCAATGGCTTCAGGGATCAATTCAATCCCGACCACCTCACGCGCTTGCTCCGCCATGAAAAGTGCGATGGTACCTGTACCGGTATATAAATCAAAGACCAATTCGTCTTTCTTGATCTCTGCCATATCCATTGCCACCTTATACAGTTCGTACGCCTGCTCAGGATTCGTCTGGTAGAAGCTCTTAGGACCTATTTTAAAGCGCAGTTCACCTTCTCCACTATACTTTGGCATGGCTTCCTCAATGAAACCCGGACCGCTGTACGTGATGATGTCTTGATCGTAAATAGTATCGTTTTGTTTTGTGTTGATCACGTATTGAAGGGTGGTGATTTCCGGGAATTTCCCGGCCAATTCTTTCAATAGCTCTTCACGCGCTTCCGCGTGCTCCTCTTTAAACTGAATAACCACCAATACCTCTCCGGTGCTGGCTACACGAATCATTAGTGTTCTCAGCCAACCTTCTTGACTACGCGCATTGAAAAAAGGCATGTCTCTTTCAATGGCCCAGTCCCGAACGAAATTTCGAAGGGCATTCGACGGTTCCGGCTGCAGCAAACATTCGTCGATGTCTAACACCTTATCCCAGAAACCTGGAATATGAAATCCTGCACCGCGGCGCTCTGGAAAATCTATACCGCTGTCCAGCTGCTCCTGGGTCAACCATTTGTTATCAGTAAAACTAAACTCAAGTTTATTTCTATAGCGGTACTCCTTTCCACTGCCTAGAATGGGGTGAAACTCTTCCGGAACCACGTGTCCAATTTTGCGCAAATTCTCGCGCACTTCCTTCTCCTTGTAGCCCAATTGCTTCTCGTAGCTCAAATTCTGCCACTTGCAACCGCCGCACACACCAAAGTACTGGCACTGCGGTTCCACACGGTCCGGACTGTATTCATCTACCTTCACCACCTTGCCTTCAAGATAGCTTCGACGCTTCTTAGTCACTTGCACCTCGACGACATCGCCGGGCACGCCACCGCTCACAAACACTACCTTTTCGCCGTGTCTGCCCACTGCTTTTCCTTTGTTTCCTATATCCGTGAGCCGTACTTGCTCAAGGTTCGCCATGCGGTTTTTCTTTCTTGCCATAGGCCGCAAAAATAGTTTATAAAAAGAGAGGGCGGCCTCCCGGCCGCCCTCAATATTCTGTTGCTAAAAAATTGTGGTTTACTTCACGATCACAGGCTGTGCATGAGAAGCACCATCTGTAGTAGTGATCAACAGGTAAGTACCTGAAGCAAGGCCTTCCGTAGAGATCTGTATTTTCTGACCACCTGTGAAATCTGCTTGCCCTTGGTATAGTGTGCGTCCTGTCATGTCCATAAGCTTCAATGTCGCTGCAGCCTCGAAATTACCTTCTACAAAGAAGTCGCCGCTCGTTGGGTTCGGGTATACATTGATTTTGCTTGCAAGCGACTCTTCGAATTGACCGATAGTGTAGGTTGCATCAACACTTTGTAGGACCTCTTTAGTCGAGATGTCTTGCACCCACAGTATCACACCAAGGTTCGTGAAATCTTCAACCGTATGTTCTACACTGAGGTTTGCAGGGCTCTGTGCATTCGCTGGCAACGTATAATTACCATTGAACGTGTAGCTCAAAGTTTTGGTAACACTCTGTCCAGAAGTCAAAGCGCTCAATGTTTCACCGTTTTCATTAGGCATCATTTTCTTAACCACATTGAAGAATTCTGTTTCGCCATTCGTTTTTACGTTGGCTACATCGAGGTGCGAATAAATCACCGCGAACAACCTTAAGTTGTTTGAAGTAACATCTGCTAGCGGTGAAATAGTAACCTCGGTCTCAACACTTTTAGTGAAGCGGCTCCAAGTAGCACTCATTTCAACGAATGCAGGAACATTCTGGTACTGATCGTATAAGGCCTGAGTAACACCGTTACCGTTACCGTCCCAACCGCCGTCAATCTCGACGCGTGGTACAGAGTTTACACCATAGAACGTTCTTCTGGCTCCACCTTCTAACGTGTAGTAAGGATCTCCTGTACCCGGCCAGCTCATCTGGTATTTGATAGAGTTATGTTCGCCTGGATTATCATCAAATACAGCCTCCATGGTCGCGTTCGCTGGTGTACAAGGTCCACAAGTAGACGAAGTAAACGTCTCGTATAGTGGGTAGCGGGTAGTTAACGCAGTAACGACTTGAATATCCAAGCTCACCGTATCGTTCGCCGTATTTGCATCCACATTACTTCCGTTGAGATTACTCAACCAAGCTTTAACTGTGTACAATCCTGTGCTTGATGGGTTCCACGTACTTCCTGAAGTAAGCGTTCCTGCAGATCCACTGGGAATACTGATGCTCGACAAACTTGAAGTTACTGGAGTACCACCATTGATACTGTAGTTGAATGTTGCGCTCGTTAAGTTCTGTGCGCCATTATTCGTAAAATCTGCTGCGATTGTAAAAGGAGCTACGTTGAGACCTAGGTACGGACTTACATTTAAGCTGGCCCCTGCCAATTCGTAATCTGGTTGTACCCCTTGAATAAAGGTGTAGTAGGTGTTATCTAGATAATCAGGTGCATTGGTTGAATTGCTTCCTACACTGGTGATTTGGTCGTAAACGTTGGTGCTGTTGACGCGTACACCAATAGTTAAACTTGGTGTTACACCAGCATTGCGTTGATCGACGATGTAGATGTTGTTCGTGGTTTCTTCCAATACAATAGACCAGTAGCTCCAGTGGCTGCCCGAAGCTCCAGTCACACTGTAAGAAGAGAATAGAATCCATTCTTGGCGGTTTGGAGACGTTCCAAAGGTTTTGCGCGCCACTTGATCGTTGGTACCACTACCGTTCAAACCCAATACACAGATGGAAGAATCTGGAATGGAAGAATTCGTAATGGCTTGAGCAGAGCCCACACTGTGGTTGGCTGGATTTGTTTTTCTCGAGAACGTAAGGATACCGGTATTTGATACTCGGAAAGAGTCAATCGCAGCTCCTTGAAGCTTAAAGGTAAACGGAAGCGTTTGAATGCTTGAATAGGTTCCTGCAGTTTGTGCCGCACCTACAATACTGGTCCAATCCGTTGGGAGACCACTACCAACAGGATATTCGGAATTTTCCTGATTTACGTTGTTCGGATTTGAGCCCGACACCGGCGCGGTATGGTAATATTGGGCACTGGCCGTTATAGTAAAGGCAAGTGCTACTAGTGAGAGTAGAAATTTTTTCATAAGTATGATTAGATTTAAGAGGTTATGAAGTTATTACTTTTCATCCTAATAGTCGTGAATTCAGCCCTTATATTTGTGGTAACCCAAAATTCAAAAGTACTATGGCTCAGTCCTCTGCATCATTAATGGCCCTCGAAGAAAAGTATGGCGCTCACAATTACCATCCCTTACCGGTCGTTCTAGACAAAGGAGAAGGTGTTTACGTATGGGACGTTGAAGGAAAACGCTACTATGATTTTTTATCGGCCTACAGTGCGGTCAACCAGGGGCATTGCCATCCAAAAATTGTAGGGGCTATGGTGGATCAGGCGCAGACGTTGACATTGACCTCACGTGCCTTTTACAACAGTAAACTTGGGGAATACGAGAAGTACATGAGCGAAACCTTTGGATTCGATAAGATCCTTCCCATGAATTCTGGAGCAGAGGCAGTGGAGACGGCGCTAAAAATCGCACGTAAGTGGGGTTATGAGAAAAAAGGAGTCGCACAAAACAGCGGTATTATCGTGGTATGTGAGGGCAATTTCCATGGACGTACGACAACCATCATTTCGTTCTCTGACGATCCCGATGCCCGTAACAACTTCGGTCCCTATACAACTGGTTTTGTCACTATTCCTTACAATGATATTGCCGCGTTAAACTTTGCGTTGATGAATGAGAATGTCGTTGGTTTTCTAGTCGAGCCTATTCAAGGCGAGGCGGGCGTGAATACACCGGACGCAAACTTTATAGCAGAGGCAGCAGCATTGTGTAAAGAGCGCAATGTTTTGTTGATTGCAGATGAAGTACAGACCGGAATTGCCCGCACTGGGTCACTTTTAGCGGTTTGTGGCGATTGTAGTTGCGGCAACACTTGCAAGCGCGGTACAACCTACACGAAGCCCGATCTCTTGATCTTAGGAAAGGCTCTATCTGGCGGCGTTTATCCCGTGAGTGCGGTACTCGCGGACGATCACGTAATGGAAGTGATCAAGCCAGGTCAGCACGGTTCCACTTTTGGCGGTAACCCTATTGCGGCAAAAGTTGCAATGGCGGCACTTGACGTGGTAAAAGAAGAAGGACTGGCGCCGCATGCGCGTGCTATGGGTGAACATTTCCGTGCGGAGATGACTAAAATCATTGGCGAAACAGCATTGGTCACCAAAGTACGCGGTAAAGGATTGCTGAATGCCATTATTATCAACGATACGCCCGACAGCTCCACTGCTTGGAACATTTGTATGGCATTGAAAGAAAACGGTTTGCTTGCAAAACCAACACACGGCAACATCATCCGTTTTGCACCGCCACTGGTAATGACAAAGGACCAGTTGGACGAATGCATCGCCATTATCCGCACCACTTTGCTGAACTTTAAAAGGTAATGCGCTGGCTCCAAGCCTTTTTTCCAAACGATCAACATCCTGATCATCACAAACCGCTTGATGGTTTGCGGGGTATCGCCGTACTAATGGTGGTATTTGGTCACGGATACAATCAAGGCCTGGGCCCCTTCGGTGAAAGCAGTTTGTTGATCCGGGGAAAACTTGGGGTATACCTATTCTTTGTGCTTTCCGCCTACCTTCTGGACCGTCAAATCATCAAGATGCTTCAGCAGGGACGCGCAGATTGGGACTATTGGTTGTATTACATCTCTCGCCGCATCTTACGCATTTTCCCACTCTTTTTTCTTGCGCTCATAGTTTTTAGAATGGCCAATGCCAGCGGACTAAAAGTAGTAATGCACGACTGGGGAGATGTGTGGCAGCACCTTGCACTTCAGCGTGGCGATCATATTTTTTGGTCCATACCGGTTGAGTTTAAATATTACCTCATTAGCCCTATAGTACTTTTCGTATTTCACCGCCTGTTTCGTTGGAACGGGTATGCCATTGCTTGCACATTAGCCGTATTAATGGGTGCGTCGTATTGGTTTGTACTATGGTGGCAGCCCGAGGGAACAAACACGCTATGGTTCCTCAACATCTTTTTGCTCGGCACCGTCGTTGCTCTTATTGAGCGTTTACGTCCCCATTTCTGGAACACCCTCACCCAATCTTCCTTCACCACCTATGCCGGCTGGGCTGTCGTGCTCATCTTTAGTTTTTGGTCTTGGAAATCAGATGACTATACTCATATAGGTACGTTTATCCCGGCGGCATTGCTATGGTCCGTTGCATTAATAGCCTCCTTTAAACCCGGCCTTTGGGCATCGCTATTAAGCTGGAAACCCCTGCGTTGGGTCGGCGCCGTCTCCTTTAGTATGTACCTGTTTCATATACCGGTATTAATGTGGGTAAAATCTTTTCCAATACCCTCAGAAATCGCTTGGCTCATTTACCTTGCGCTCACTTTGGGCGTCACGTCACTAACGTATTTAGTCGTCGAACGACCTTTGCAAAAATTCAAACCATTCGTTTATGGATCAGCGGGAACAAAACCTACGTCTTAAAGAAGCTTTCGAGCGAGGCATTACCTATAAATCGTACAGTGAATTGCTTCAGCAATATGCCCGCAAAGGAAAAACATCTGGTGAGCAGAAAGCGTCTTTTATCGAATATACCAAACTGGCTGCTGCACGTCAGCGCCGTTGGGAAAAGACGTACCGTCCCGAAGTAAATTTTATCGATGCCATTTACGATTGTAAAGTAAAAGGCGAGCAGTGGTTGGTTTTTACCGAAACGTGGTGTGGCGATGCCGCTCACGCCTTGCCGTTTTTTAATGAATGGGCCATTGCGACGAAAATCCCCCTGCGCATCGTATTTCGCGATGAGCACCCAGAACTCATGGACCAATTCCTCACCGACGGTGGCCGTTCCATTCCAAAGTGGGTACGACTTAACGATCATTTTGAAGCAGTCACCAATTGGGGACCTCGTCCATCAGAACTCACCGAACACTACAAACAGTGGAAGGCTGAGCCAGATTTTGATAAGTCTGAATGGTCGCTTTTTGCGCAAGATTGGTACAACAAAAACAAAGGTCGCGCACTAGAAAACGACATCTTTGATTTGATGCGATAGTTATTCTTTTTGCGAAGAGGTATTACTTGTTGTTCTTGAGATTCAAAAACATCTTTTCGAACGTACTGTAGACTTCGTCCAAAAAGGGTTGAGTCAAGGCTTCTTTGACTTCAGCGGTAGAAGGATGTGATTCTTTCATGAATTTGAACCCCTGCTTCATTGGCCCGGCCTCAAATTCAACGTAGTGCCAGCGTTCCATGGCGTAAATGGTGGTTTTGAATTGTTTGGTACTCCAGGTTTCAACGATGCGCATATTAGAAATCCACGTGGACTTTAAAGTTGATTAATCTATTGGTCATGTAGTTTGGAACGGCGTATTGTCCTGCCGCACTAATATCTTTTACCCAAAGGTAACTCACCGTGTTTCTAGCTTGCAGTAAGTTAAAGATTTCCGCGCTGATCCAGATTTCATCAAAGCGATCGGTCCATTTCCCACCCAATACCTTGATAAAACCGATATCTGCCCGACGGTAGGGTGGGCTTCGGAAAAAACGGTCCTCGGGTTGCGCTATTTCGTTGCCAGTACCGTCCGGTCCAAAAGGAAATCCACCGCCCAACATAAGTGTAAGTGACAACCGTGTTGTGGGGTCGTTCGGCAAGTAATCTTGGAAGTACACGGCGAAATTGAACCGAGTGTCCGTCGGTCGGGCGTGCCACCCCTGTACCAAGCTTGTTGTACTGCGCTCCTGAGCGCGGAACAAACTAAAAGTGAACCAACTGTCGGTGCCTTTTACAAACTCTCCATTGATGCGGGAATCAATCCCGTACACTCGCGCCAGTCCATCGTTGTTGCCTTGGTAGCGGATGCGCACATTTTCCACATCGAACAAATTCACGCGTTGCAATCCTTTGTAATACGTTTCAAGTGTCCATACAAAAGGGCGGTTCCACAGTTCAAAATCTTTGTCTTGACGTACGATCAGGTGCAGGGCCTGCTGACTCTTCACGTCCGTATTTAGCGTACCGTCCTTAAGGCGCATTTCACGGTAGAAGGGGTATTGATCGTACAATCCTGCAGCAAAGGTCCACCGGTAGGCAGCAAGCAGTCCTCCATCTGGTATAAAGTTGAATCGTGCACGTGGGCTGATGCGAACTTCGTTTGACAATTGGGCCCACTGCATCCGTGCACCTATATTGTAATGCCAGATGCCCTTATCTAGTGGAATAGAGCCTTTCGCGTTGATCCAACTCTTCGCTCGAGTGTTGAGCAACGTTTGAGTCGCTGCTACGTGGGTATAGAGTTCTAAACCGTCCGCCGGTGTGCTGAATAATCTTCCATCGATAACGCTATCAATGGTGCTGCCTGTGTTTGGTAGGCTGTAGCCGGCACTATCGATGCGTTCCCACTCTTTGTAGCGGTCATAGATGTTTTCTCCTTGCAATTGTACTCCCCAGGTAAGGTCAAACCTGTTAAATCCAATCAATTCCTCATATTTTACATTGCCGATGTAGGCATCGAGGAAATTTCTTCTGAAATCCTGAAAGGCACCAACGCCCCGTACTAGGCTTATTTCACCAAAGTCATCGGAGCCTAGATCATTGTTGAGTTCGTTCAGTCTGTAGTAGCCAATCACATCGGTGATTTCCAATTCCGTGGTGTGAAAACCGGTCGCGGAAAAGGTACGTACACCGCCACCAGCGACTCCTGTAAGTTTCTGATATTTAGCGGCTAAGAATTGCGTATCGTAACCAAATTCCTCCTTGCCGTCAAAAAATACATTCAAGCGCAGCGCCTCCTGCAAAGAGCCAAAATTGGTTTGCCGGTTTTGAGGGATTTGATTCATTCTGTTGTGTGCAACGTGTGCAAAGATTTCTACACGCGAGGTGCCCACCTCATTGGGGCCGTTGCCTAGGAGCTTGGTCAGCAATAATTGGCCGTCGGCATTCACGGGAAAATAATCGCTCTGTACATCAGTAGCATTAAGCAGCAGTGCATTATTACGGTAGCGGAGTCCACTTGCAATAGTCCATCCCTTCGTATGATTTTTCGAGGCCCAACTGACGCCAGTTAGCGAAGTTTCTACGATCAAGTCTTTAAGCTTTGGGTCTCGGGTGTATTCGTATTTCACATCTAGAACGGAACTGAGTTTGTCTCCTTCTAAGGCACTGAACCCGCCTGCGCTAAAGTTGATGCTGCTGACTAAATGAGGGTGGATAATACTCATGCCTTCCTGCTGACCGGCACGTGCTAAAAAGGGTCGAAAAACCTCGAAATCGTTGATATAGACTAAGTTTTCGTCAAAATTACCTCCGCGCACATTGTACTGCGAGCTCATTTCGTTTCTAGAGCTCACCCCAGCAAAGGTTTTTACTACGCCTTCCACGCCACCTTCCGCACCAGTGGTGAATCGGATATCTTTTCCTAATACGTTAGTGCCTTCTTCAGAAACGCGTTGCGATTCCACGTCAACTTCATCGAGAAGGGTTGAATCCATGATCTGTGCGTGAAGCCCAGAGGTGAAGAATATACCTATGAAGAATAGTTTTTTCAAAACCAATTACCGCTTCAGGCTTTGAAATAGCTCTGTCCAAGCGAAGGGATTAGAAAGGGCACCTAGGATGGCGGATGCACCATTGCCGCCGTAATAACGTCCTTCATTGTAGAGTTGCTGGTTCTGCATCGTAATGAGGTAATCCTGCATTTCAGCAGCATCATAGCCCATCGCCGCCGCGCGGGCACGAAGTTCATCTAAAGCAAGGTTGCGTTGAGCAATATCCATTTCTGTGGTTTCAATTTTCATCGCAAGGAATTCTTCCTTGAAGTTCTCCTTTGACGGCCATGGGTAGACAATAACGGGATCCAAGACTTCGGTATCCCATTCCAAAACAATGCGCGCCAGAAACTGCTCTCCCTCCAACGTATCTGCCACCCAAAAACGGTTGAGGCGGAATCCGATGTGCTGAAAAAGCACCGTATCTCCTGGCATTGCCACTAACGAGAAAAATCCGTCGCGGTCACTAACAGTCATTTGCCCGCGACTTTTCACTAAAATCTGGACGTTAGGCAATAATTGGATCAACGAATCATTGCTGACAATAATTCCATGAAGTTGCACCGGCTTTTTTCCTTCTTGCGCAGAAGCCTGGAAAGAGCAGGTGAAGAATAGAATAAAAAGTAGTGCGCGTTGCATCATAAGGTGATTGTATACTCTTCTATGGCGGTGTTACCGACGCCGTCGATTACTACAACACGCAAATTATGGCTTCCTGCGGGGATTTCCTTGGGAACAATCACTTTTAACATCTCGTTTTTATAATCGAAGTCAATTCTTGCAAAGTCGCCGTCAATTCTTGCACTATAACGGTCCACACCGGTCTTGTCGTCTGCAGCGCGTAGTCGAATCTCTCTAAAGGCGCTATTGCTGCGGGCATATGTGGTAGCTTTCAGCAAGCTCACCTCAGGTTTTTTCAAATCTTGGTCCAATTCATACGTCCCCGTACTCCTCGTTTTAAAAGTCATCACATCACCATCGCGCGCTCCGGTGACCGCACTCTTCTTGCCTTTGTGGTTAGCCTCCCAAAGGAACCAACCTACTCCTGGAATCTGAGTGCTGTCCAAGGTCCATTTTAACGTCATGTAGGTTTGCAGAGGTACTTGGCCACCTCCAAAAACATATTGTCCATTGCCTTT
>Ga0209193_1001618_pt1 | contig 11408 bp, 19 predicted proteins | sample COGITO_mtgs_1003_FD_185515 | JGI IMG/M metagenome (GOLD analysis project Ga0209193, IMG submission 185515) | Pelagic marine microbial communities from North Sea - COGITO_mtgs_100330 (SPAdes) (version 2) | ecosystem: Environmental > Aquatic > Marine > Epipelagic ... | reverse complement strand
AGATGCTAGTCTAGAGCTAGTGGATCATTGTGCTCTAGTGTTAGACATACACCATCATTACATTAAGACAGGTGAATACATCGAACCCACAGATGATAGATACAAAAAGCTATTAGAGTCGTGGCGTGGTGTACGTCCTGTTATACATTATTCATACAGTAGAGACGAATGGTTGCCAGAAGGCTTTGATCACAGTGAACTACCTAACTTAAACTTATTACTTGAGAGCGGACACAAGAAACAGAAGTTGCGAGCTCACAGTGATTTTTACCCTAACCAACTAGCCAATGATTGGGCTTTACGCTTCTTATCACACTCAGATATTATGTGCGAGAGCAAAGGCAAGAACATAGCTAGTTTCGCAATTGCTGATAGAGCAAAGGAGACAGACTTATTATGAGAATGATTATTATTACGTTATTAATGATAGGCACAGCCTATGCTGAAGACATCCGTAAAGCACCCGACAGACAGACCAAAGATTCAGGTACTGCTGTCAGTTTGACAAACTGGCAAAGTGTACACTATACTCCAGTTAAAGTTAAATTAATCCCAACCCTACCAGAAATATTTGAAAATCTTAAAAATTCTCAAGTTGCTGATCAACCAAAAAAGTTAGCATTATTTTAAGGTTGACTATAAATTCTAAAAATAGTATAATAATTACATGAATAAATTAACTATAGCTGTAATTGCCGTGTTGGTTACCGGATGTGCGACTAAACAAAACAAGCCTGTAGAATATATAGAGACTCAGGAAAGAGCGTGTTACTATGATGACAGCGGAGAAAAATGGTTTGGTGGTATTGAGTTTGCTGACTTCTTTGACACTGACGATCATCCATATAAAAGCATTAAATTAACAGAATCTGAACTACCAACTAAAGCACAATGGTATCATAGACCAAAAGCTGAACCAACTGAAATTGCTGGGATTACATTTAAGATCAATGAAGTTGGAGATACTAAAGACAGTGGAAGTGCTGAAGAGTGGGTAGGACCAGATCAACGTGGTGATGGAGTGCGTTATCTTAATAATTTAATATCAACTGGTAACGTTGAAGGCAAAGGTGAAACATACACAGAATGGTACGACAATCAAGTTGATGAAAGAAAGTATAGAAAATGGCTAGCAAAAGAAGCCATTGAAAACAACGATTCCACTAACTGGAAATGCCAAATGGTCACTAGGAAACGACCCAATACGCCATATGAGATGCCCCAAGAGTGGATAGATCAATGGCCGGCACAAGGAGTAACAGAATAATGAAAAAATTAATTATAGTAGCTGTGGCAGTAGTATCAACAGGCTGTGCTTTACAGAGTCCTCAACCAGATTCAGTAGCAATGATGCCAAACGATTGTGCTAATTATTCAGCACTGAATAACTTTTTAACTGACAGAATTGAAGGAGCGTATAATGAAACTCAAGAACGTTATTACAAGCATCGTCTTTGGGAGTATCGTTACGTATGTGGTTCCAGCAACAGCTAACGAAGTAATGGATTGGAACGATTTAAATCATTACCAACTTGACTGTAATCAGAAACAACAACAGATAGAGTTTCTTAATTCATTGAGAACAACAGAAAGTGATAGACAGCTATTAAGATTACAAATAAAACTTATGCCTTGGATGGCAATAACTGATGGTGACAAGTTTGATAAACTTCAAAAACAATCTACAGGGAGGTATGAATGGTTAATAAATCAACACTTACATACGTTAGCTACGCACTGTTAATAGCTAGTTCTAATATAGCTTGGGCAGAATGTAATGTTAAAAGTAATGTTAAGACTGAAACAAATCTTGAAGATATTGATTTTAATCAGAATACCAAGTTTGATTTTATAACTAATAGCGGTCGTACCACTGCTTGTCAAGCCACAGTGTCTGTTAACTACAATGGCGAAACTGTAACAGCAAAGGAACAAGCTCAACTAAGAGCAGATGTTGATATGCTACAAAGTTGTGAAATAGCAAGAGCTAACGCTATCCAAACAGTGGCAACTAAAATAGGTAAAGTTAAAGTTGAATCCACTAGTGAACTAAACTGTGACGAAAGTAACACAAAACTGTTTAGCCCACAAGTAGGTGAAGTTGCTGAGAAACAACAGTTTAAAAGAGATAAGAAGTATACAGGAGAATTTCAATATCAAGGAACCCAATGTATATGGTTCAATGACATTGAATGGCGAGGTGAACTACATCAAGCAAACGGTATTGCTTGTCAGGTGTCAGGTAACAACTATGTTGTGGTTGACAAATTTTAAGTTTGGTAGTATAATAGAGTTGTATTTTAAAAAAACTAAGGAAGGTGTATATTATGAATATTAGAAACATTGTTGGTATTGGAGTGATCGCAGGACTGGTTGGGTGTGCCAGTGCTCCACAAACGCCTCAAGAGCAACATGTTCAGAATGTTGTAGATGACTTACCATCATGGTATGTTGAAGTACCTCAAGCAGATGACAATAATCAAGTATTATATGTTGCTGGTACAGGTAAGAGTTCAATGTTAATGTTAGCTAAAGACAAAGCAATACTTGACGTTGAAAAACAACTAGCTAACAAAATTAACGCTAAAGTAAGCTCTCGTGTTAAACAGTATATCAGAGAAGTTGGTGCTGGTAATACCCCAATAGCAATTGAAGACAACGAGTTTATTGTTAAGAAAGTTGTAACAGAAGCTAACATTGCTGGTTACATTCAGAAAGAAAGCGAAATCATGCGTGAAGGTAACATGTATCGTGTCTATATCTTAGCAGAGTATCCAATTGAAGAAAATACTCTAAGAACTATTGCTCAGACTGAAGAGTTGATTAAACAGTTCAAAGGCGATAAAGAAAAAGCGTTTAAAGAACTAGACAGAGAGATTGATGCAGATAGAGGATTAAACACATTGTCTGGAACTCCAATCGCAGAAGATGTTAACTTTGTTGAAGCGGGTGTTGTAACAACTACGCCTTATGTAGAAGAATAAACTGTCTACACCTGAGTAGGCGCCTACTCATTAGATGCCCCTTTTCGAAGGGGTTTCTTTTATCTCATTGTGTTATTCTTTGTTGACTAAGTATATTTGTTATGATAACATTTAATTTAGAGATATTTGAAGACGTACTCCAAAATAGAGAAGAGTTAATCGTTGTATTAAGAGATACTCCGTTACAAGAAAAAATTCTTCTTGATACCCAAGGTGAAGGTCCAAGTTTACGCCAATGTGGATTAATCAAACTGCTAGAAGAAACTGATATAGATCTATCTCGTATTAAAGTAAATACACCTAACCTTTATGAAGAACTTCCTGTACAACGTAGGCCGATACCAGGCAAATTTAATTATTGGTTTAAAGCAGTGTATCAGGTGTATACTAACTACAAGGTTAAGGAACTTGCTCAAAATCATCATAGACTAGGGTGCTTTATTGGCCGTAAAAACTTAGATAGACTAGCAATATTATACTGGTTATCACGTCGGTCAAACGTGTTTTTAAGCTCACTACACGAAGATCATATCAACTATGAACAAAGATCAGATATAGAACAATGGGTAGACAACATTCATAGTTTTGAGTCCTGGGTTAATAATTTTAATATACCTAGCATTGATCATTACCGAGTAAAAGATCAATATTGTAGCATTGATTTAGACGTTCCTAATTCAAACTATCTTGAAGTCCAACTCAATATGTTAAACTGGTATAATGGCTTTGACGTTGAGATAGTATGTGAAACTTTTGTCCGAGGTGATACGTATTTCGCAACAGAGAAAACTACTCGTCCTATAGCAGGAGGCAAACCAATGTTGGTGTATGGCCCAAAAAATTATTTAAAGAATCTTCAAAATCAAGGATTTAAAACATGGTCATCGTGTTGGGACGAATCATATGACCAATATGAGGGAGTAGAACGATGGGAAAGAATAAAAGCTGTGATTGAAAAGATTAGTAACACAAGTACTGATCAGTGGAACGCTGTTAGAGATCAAGCTAACCAAATAGCTAAACAGAATCAACAATATTTTATCACTGAAGTAGCCAAAGTCTTGGACTACTACAATCCGGATGAAGTTTTAGAATCAGAAACATTATACAATGGATGGGGTAATGAAGGGTGTCCAATAGATCTATATAAACAGGTATTACTAAAAAATCTAAGACCTCGTAATTCATTAATCATTGATAGTATTATGTATACCGATGAATTCCACAAACACGTTATGAAACGTATAAATGAAGTTGAGCCTGACAAAGTTGTTGTTGTTTCGTTTCAGAACGCAAGTGTTGTCAATCAAGAACTATTGAATAGACCAGTATATGAAGTTGGGTATTATGATAGTCCTTACTTTATAGACTTTTGGGCTCACGTGGTTAGAGACGAATTTGAATTACCTCAAGATGAAGAACTGTTAGATCACCTGGCTATCCAAACTCCTTATCTAACATACAATCGTAAACCACACGCACATAGATTAGAACTTTATAACAGTTTAGTTGACAGAGAAATAGTTGACTTTGGTATAGTATCAATGGACAATCTCAAAGTGTTAGAACAAGATATTAGTATACCTGATAGTCAAGCACCTGCGGAAGGTTTTAAGAATCCTAATGATATATTAAGTCTAGGTAGAACTGATCTATGGTGTTCAAGTTTTTTAAACGTTGTAACTGAAACCTGGTTTGATATCAACAAGGTACACTTTGTTTCAGAAAAGATATATAAACCTATCGTAGGGCTACGCCCATTCTTTGTATACGCAGAGGATATGGGTATCAAGTGGTTACACGATAGAGGTTTCAAAACATACGAGGAAGACTTTAAGGATATCTATGACACAGTAACACAAGACAATCTTGTTGACTTCTTAACTGTGTTGTGCCAACAAGATCGTAATTGGTTACAAGCAAAGTTTGTAAGCCTAATGCCCAAGCTGATATATAATAGAGAACGCTTTTACAAATATGTAGAAGAAAACAACATAGACAACATAGTCAACGAAATACTTTCTAATTAAGTTAATCAAAGGTCTTGCGTTTTAAAATAAATGCTCGTATAATAGTTATATAAAAATACAATAGGACAAATTATGCCACACTTAGTACCAATAGTAGTTGAAAAAACACCTCAAGGTGAAAGAAGTTATGACATCTACAGTCGTTTACTAAAAGACCGTATCATTATGTTAGACACTGAAGTTAGACAAGAGTCTGCCAGTGCCATCGTAGCACAGATGTTATTCTTAGAAGCTGAGGATCCAGAAGCTGATATACTATTCTACATTAACTCACCAGGTGGATCAGTGACAGCTGGCTTATCAATTTACGATACAATGCAGTATATCAAACCAGATGTATCAACTATTGTGTTAGGTCAAGCTTGTTCAATGGGTTCATTCTTAGCACAAGCAGGTGCTAAAGATAAACGATTAGTGCTACCAGAAGCTAGAACAATGATACATAGAGTATCATCAGGTACTCCAGGAACATCAGGAAGTGTACACGTACAGGAACTAGAGTTTGAGGATGCTAGACGTAGCTTTGAAGAAAGCAAACGAATCAATACTCGATTAACTGAACTGTATGTTAGACACAATACAGCAGGTAAAACATACGATGAATTGTATGAAGCTATGAAGCACGATACATTCTTATCAGCCGACGAAGCAGTAGCATATGGTCTAGCAGACAAGGTCATTGAAAATAGATAATGAGTCTAAAGGATACGTTTTGTAGTAGTCCGTGGTTCCACGCCAAACTTTCAGCTAACGGGCAGTTAGACTACTGCCGTTGGGCTACTGAATTAGATCAAGATCAGTATCCAGAAAATAATATTCGTAACATAGATCCAACAGAATATTTCCAAAAGACGATGTCATCTATACGTCAAGACTTTCTAGATGGCAAGGCTGTTGAAAAATGTCATCAGTGTTATGCTGTTGACAAGCACGACAAAGTCAGTGGTAGACAAAGACAGCTATTGAAAGTTGGAGTAACTGTTGATCGCTTTGAAAAAACTCTACAGTCAAGTCCTATTAGGAATGAATTAGCATACAGCAGTGATAATCACGGACTAACCAACTATCTACCAATTGACTGGCAAGTTGATTTAGGTAACCATTGTAACGGTGCTTGTATATATTGTGGACCTCAATGGAGTTCTAAGCTAGCCGCTGAATTTAAAAAGATTGGATTCATTGATAAAATACCCGACAAGCCTTGGACAGAATCGCCTAAGCTGATAGATCGCTTTGTCAACACCTTAAAGAAAACTAAACACTTAGCGTATATACATTTCTTAGGTGGTGAAACTGTGATTACTCCTGCCTTTAAAACAATACTACAAGCTTTGATTGATAATGGTATTAGTAAAACTGTATCAATAGGATTAACAACAAATCTCACAGTATGGAATCAAGAAATCATTGATATGCTGTGCGAGTTCAAAGAAGTTAACTTAGGAATGAGTGTTGAATGTTTTGATCCAGTCAATGATTATGTTAGATATCCAAGTAAATCTGATGAGGTTTTTAAAATTACTCAACAATGGGTAGATGTTGGAAGACAAAACAATTGGTTACTACAATTTCGTATTACACCCAGCTGTCTAACGATATCAAAGTTACTGACCGTTTATGATTATGCCTATGACAATGAAATTGCTGTTGAAAGCTGTAACTTTATGACTGATCCTAGTTTCTTAGCACCTAACGTATTGCCAACAGAATTAAGAGAGCCAATAATCAAACAATTAGAACAATGGGTTGACTCAAAACAAATAGCTGATAGCGACAATAAGATCATAAACACTAGACATCAAGCATTTGCTCAACAACAAATAGTACAAGACGCACAAAGTTACATTAACTACCTCAAAAATGAACCAGTAATTAACGAAACTGGCAAAATGATTGACTTTCTTAAGAAGTTAGAACAATCCAGAGGCAACAAAATCACGGACTACTTACCAGAATATGACGACTATCTCAGAACTGCTGGCTACTAAACAATCTTTAACGATTTCTGTTAACGGTGAAACATATGAACACCCGTTGTTAGAACCTGTTACTATTAAAATAGAAAATGGGTATCAACAGACTGTGATTGACGACTTTGAAATCAAAGATTGGTGGGGTTATATGCATGATGGTGATTGGTATTTTAATACAAAGTATCCTTTTTATCAATGGAAACATACAATCACAGACCAAGGCTGGTTATTCTACCAAAACTCTTAAAAGTAGTTGACTTTTAATTCTAATACCTATATAATGTTTTTTATGTTGATAGTTAATGTCAATATGATAATCATATTAATAACGTTAAATGGAGCAATAAACAATGGCTAGAACTAAAAAAGTAGTAACAAACTTAAACAAAGTTAAGAATCAAAAAGCATTCTTAGAAACATACCTACGTGGTACAGGTCGTACATTATCACAAGCACAAGCTATAGCAAACTATGGTATTCAGAAATTAGGTGCAAGAATGTCTGAACTAAGATCAGCAGGTCTAGTAGTTAAAACAACTACAAACACATCAGGCAACACAGCGTATAAAGTGGTAGCAAGAGATGTATCAGGTTCACGTTCTAAAATCTTTGCTTAATCCTAATAAGCATTCAAGTAGTTCAAAAAAGCACCTCCGGGTGCTTTTTTATTGACTAAGATTTTGGTAATATAGAGCTTGACTTTAAAATCTAATTGTCATATATTATTATTGTTAGCAAATTGTTAGCAAAACATATCCCGCAAGGTGTGTATGTATTGTTATATTGTTAGCAAAAATAAAAAAGTGCTGTGTGTCTCAAATTGATGTGCATACAGAATATTTTAATATTATAATAAGGATTTATCTTATGAAACTAGCAACACAAAACAACGCTCCAGAAACACCTACATTTAAATCACTCGAAGAACTAGGAATAGAAACTGTGTCTACAGGACATGAAGGTCGTAGTGTGATTCCACAATTACCTCGCAAATACTATATGAATAAGAATTTACTACCTACTATTCCAATAAATCGAGACGAGCGTCGTCGAATTAAAAAAATGTCTAAGATCCTAAAAAAATGGATTCCTACCCATGACGAAATTGCTATCTTTAAAGTTACAAAAGCGTTTTCCTATATATTTGATGATGGGCAAATAATAGAGATCAAACCTGGATATTACTTGGGTAACGGTAATACTCGTAGAGAATTTTATGGCGAGTATCCAGACGATGCGCCTACTACAAACCTAATTGCAACGGTTTACGAGATTGACTCGCAAGAGAAATTTGATAGTCATTTTGATAGTTATGATAGCCAAGATAGTGTTATGAACGGAGCACAATATATACAAGGTGCTATCCGCTTATTAGGAATGAATGTGAGTTCATCTGTTGCAAAGAATGGTTCTTTCAGATCCGCTCTTGATATTGCTCATCCTGATCCTAAAGCCAAAATTCTTGACAAGGTATGTTTTTTTAAGAACGAGATTGAACTTCTTGATCGTGTAGGTATCTTCAGTCATATGGATAAACAACTGAAATTTCAGGCCATGTATGCTATGTGTTTAATAGCGGCAAAATACTGGAGTAGTCCTAGTGATCAGTATGATCGTATGGTAGCTGGATTACAAAATCTTGTTAGTGCCAGGTCCGATGGATTTGATATGGGAGGTGACCGCTGGGATGGACTTACTTGTATTCAAGTTCAGTATTTTTTAGAGACTACAAAATCCTGGGTAGAGCAAGGGTACTTACGTAAGACAAGTTTTGCTACAGTAAGACCACAACTAGACTTCTTGTTGTATTGCTTTGAATTGTATATGACAAAACAAAAGATTGACAAACAGAAAGGGTTTAATAGTCGTCCACAATCTGACCATTATGATACTATTATGGATCAACTATCTAAGATGGATCAACTATAATGTCTAATAGAAGAGACAGAAAACCAAGCAAGGCAGAAAGAGTGATACAAAGGATTAGACTTGGGATTAGAAACTATCCAGTAGATCCTCGCACAGATATGCTTGATCCTGACTTTCACACCAAGGAAGAAATAGAATATCATGCTTTACTATGTGACGATATTGATCTACTTGCGGCTACACTAGGGCCGGATGAATGGAACGATGATCTTTAATCAACAGGTAGTCTAAAAAAGCACCTCCGGGTGCTTTTTTTATTATAAGTACTTGTTTAAGGAGTTAAGAATGTCAGCGTATTGGGGATATCATTTAATTTTAGATTGTAAAGGCAGTGACCTAGAGAAAATAAAATCTAAAGAAAATATTAAACTTTTTGTTCAAGAACTTGTAGCTAAGATTGATATGGTCGCTTACGGTGACCCAATCATTGAGCATTTTGCTACTCACGATCCAGACAAAGCTGGGTATAGTCTTGTACAATTGATCGAAACATCTTCAATCACAGGACATTTCGTAGATCAAAATGGTGATTGTTATATTGATATTTTTAGCTGTAAACAGTTTGATATTAAAACTGCCCAGGCGGTTGTTGACAAATATTTTTCACCCTCGCAGACAAGAGTAACTTACTTGACTAGACAGGCCTAGTTGACTTTTAATTCAATTTCTTGTATAATTGCTTATAAGTAATTACACTACTAGGAGAAATACTATGGAATACTTACTTTTGATAATTTTAGGTATGGCAATTGGTCTTTACTTTGTAACTGTTTATCGACAAGAACAAGAAAAGATGCTCGATCAGTATGTTGATAAAGCACTAGAAATGTATAAAAAATTTACAATACCACTAAAAGTTGACAAAGTTAACTCAACTTACTATTGTTACAATAATGAAGACGATGAATTTGTATGTCAAGGAAAAGACCTAACAGAAATTAAAGAAAAATTCAAACTGCGTTATCCCAACTACGGAAGTTATATTTTAAATGAGTACTTGCATATGTTCCCTGACGCGGCAGACATGATTGTTGATGATCCAACAGAAAGAGAACTACGAGAAACAATTAAGGCTAGAAATAACATTGAACAATAACGTTGTAGTAGCAACAGGCGGTTTTGATCCTATACATTCAGGACATATAGCATACTTAGAAGAAGCAAGTAAACTAGGTGCTATCCTAATTGTAGGTGTAAACTCAGATCAATGGCTAACACGTAAAAAAGGATATCCTTTTATGCCTGCGACTGAACGTCAGGCTATTGTTAAAGCATTGAAATGTGTTGATCACACTGTGTTGTTTGACGACAGTGATGGGTCAGCTATTCAGGCCATACATAATGCTAGAAAACTGTATCCTAATGCTAAGATTATTTTTAGTAATGGTGGTGACAGAACAATACATAACATACCAGAGCAAGAAGCATTTAAGGATGACGATTCAGTAGAGTTTGAATTTGGCGTAGGCGGCGACTTTAAAATGAATTCATCATCATGGATTCTTCAAGAATGGAAAGCACCTAAGAACAAACGCCAGTGGGGTTACTATCGTGTGCTACATGAAGTACCAGGTATGAAAGTAAAAGAACTCACTGTGGATCCAGGTAAGAAACTGTCAATGCAGAGACATCAGTATCGAGCAGAGTTTTGGATTGTCAGTGAAGGCATTGCTAGTTTAAAACGCTTAGGTCAAGAGGGTGTTACTGTATTACAACCACATCATCAGAATACAATATATCCTAAACAATGGCATCAGTTAATCAATCAAACAACTAAACCGTTACGCATAGTTGAAATTCAATACGGTGACAAGTGTGACGAAGAGGATATCGAAAGACAAGATGATTAAACAATTATTAAACGGATTAGAACGTCGTAGTGTTCATATTAGTTTTAAGCAATACGAACAGTTTAAAAAAGAATACACAATGATTGGTCTCAGTGGCGAAGATTTTGCCAACGCATTTTGTAAATATTTTAAAATTGTAGATTATATATTAGCAAGTAAAAAGAATGATCATACACTAGCAGAAGATTATATTGTAAAAACTTATATTAATAAAACAATGCGTAATGTAATAGTATATCAATGATTGTTGTTGAATATAAGATTGAACGTAAAATAAAAACAAACTGTTGTGTTCAGGTATATAATGTGTGGAACACAGAAACAGTTAATTGTAATACTGAGCAAGAAGCAATTGACTATATTAACAACAAGTATAGTCCGTTAGCTGTTAGAATAAAGTAATTAGATAAGTACATTTATATCAACCACCAAGGGAGCAAAAATGAAGATTTTTATCACTGGAGCCGAAGTAAGAAAGGTTGATAATCTTACAACCTACGCTGTTTATTATAATGGTCAATTTATTAGTGAATTTGATGATAAGGCGTCAGCATTGATGTTTGCCCTTGACCAACAACAAATAGATCAAGCACTACAAAGTAAATTAAAATCAGCATGACAGAACATACTCAAACAAAAGCA
>Ga0209193_1001617_pt1 | contig 11412 bp, 19 predicted proteins | sample COGITO_mtgs_1003_FD_185515 | JGI IMG/M metagenome (GOLD analysis project Ga0209193, IMG submission 185515) | Pelagic marine microbial communities from North Sea - COGITO_mtgs_100330 (SPAdes) (version 2) | ecosystem: Environmental > Aquatic > Marine > Epipelagic ... | reverse complement strand
TCATGGCCAACATGTTGGTCCCATCTGGGAACGTCTGTCTGCTGGCGAAGTCCGCGAACTCATCAGCAGATTGTCCACCTTCTGATTCCACAGCCTTCATTAATGCATTGTGATACAAGTCAGGTAGAAACTTGGTCCCGACCACTAGACAGTTGTTTGGTTCGTCTGGTACTGTTCTGTACATTATCACAACTTTCGCTTTACCGTCCACAAGTTCTCCAATGTGTTTGAAGTGTCTCTTTGGACCTGTCTGACCTTCACCTGCTCCTGAGTCTGCACCCATTGGCATGGCCTGGTCGTTCACGTTCATTAGTGTTGCCATTATTTTCCTTCCGCAGTCGCTGGTGCCACCGTTGTTGGTGCTCCTGCTCCTACTGTGCCTGCAGGCTGTTGTTCTGGTGCCATTTTGGCCAAGAACGCCTGTAGTTTGTTATAGAGTATTCCTACGCCAGCCAATTCGTTGGCTTTGAAAGCACCTCTTGTAGATGCCACATCAATCACTGATGCTAGACCTTTCAAGTCTCCAATCGATAATGCCATTGGGTCTGGTTGTGGTTGTGCTGGAGCAGTAGCCTGGGCCGTCGCCGTCGCTGGTGCTTCAACAGTTTCCGTTTTTTTTGTTTCTTCTTTTGCCATTTGTTTTTTCTCCTAATTGCAATTGGTATTAATATACGTATATTATACTAAAATTAGTTATGGAGTGCAACGGTTAGTTTTGATTAATTTGGGCAATACCACTCAATGCGAACAAGGTAAGGTCTCCCGGATTCTCGAAACCAAGTACAGTGATCGATCTCGAAGTGTCGCCTTGGTAAATTACATCTTTGGTAATTGAATATCTGCCCGTGCAGTTTTCATATATCCATTTACGCATTTTTTCCACGTCGGACTCATGTGCCTTTACGACGGTGTTAACAAAGTGTGGCGGTAATATGTCTAGTTCTCTCTTGAAGAAATTATTTGGATTGATTTTCACGCTTCTCCTTCATCCATTCATATGCCGCGTCCCATCTTTCTTTTACTGTTTTCTTTGGGCCTTCATACAGTACGTCTCTATTGGTGTTGCTTGGTCCAAGCACTTCTACACCTTTCCAGAACATTGCGATCACCACAAGTATCATTATACCCACTATCCATTTACTCATCAGTAACTCGCATATATTACAAATAAGATACAAGCAATGAAGCCAGCAATCAAAACATGATTGCCAAGATTCAGCCAACTTGTTCCTACTGTGTGTTTGTTTTTTGGATCTATAAATTTATTCTGCATCTATGCTCCCCATACATCGTCGTACATTGGTGGTTCTTGTTTGTCTGCTTTCATAGTGTACGGTTTTCTATGAAACTGTTTGAATGTGTAGTACATGGCGAATATCACACCCAAGTGTCCAACCACGAGTCCTACCCAACCCCAAAGCATTGTTGCTATTGAGAAGAAATATACAGTAAAAACAGTGCTCCAAACAAAACTTAACACCACAAGCATCTGCAGTCTCACTGTCTTTGGTAATGCACGTAGGTCATTGTGATTGTCATCGAATAGAACCGTTGCGGTATCAATCATCCAATTCCTTAGGCATTTTATTTTATTCATCTTACCTGAGTATGGGTTTGTGTTCGGAAATAACATCATTACAACATCCAATTCATTATTAACAGTATCATGATCATTATCAACGACGCTCTCAATATAGCAGTAGTCATGTCAAATAACTCCATAGTGCTATCAATAACAATCCAAAACTCATTATGGATATTGACACCTCATTGAAGAACCAGTCCTTGAAAGTCTCCCAGAGCAACCTAATCATTGTACTGTACCGTCATTCCCCATGGTGCTTCAATGTCCCTCTCATATGGATTGTTGATTAAGAATATAGTGTCACAGTAGTGCTCGTCGCCCCATGTTTCGAAAGGCCACCCATCTGTGAACATCACGAACTTCTTGGGCTCTATGCCTTCTTCCTTCATATAATCCCAATTACATTCAAACTCCGTACCACCACCTGAACCTAGTTCATAATCTAATAGTTCGTCTGCATTGTCTGGTGTGAATACTTTTGGATTGAATACCGCAGTATCAAATGACCATAAATGTATTCTAAAGTCTTTGTATTGGTCCATTATGTTCTTAACCTCAGTAAGAAATTCTTTACACTGATCGTTGCTGATACTACCACTGGCATCAAGGGCCAAGCATATATCAATCATCTCGTCATTGTTTTGACCTGGCAGTATAGCAGATGTATGCCATGACTTTCTACTAGGTCTCATCCAAGTGTAGTCTGACTTTAACGTGCTCATTATCTGTTGTTGTAATATTTCTCTCCAGTCCATCTTAGGCTCTGTAAGATCCTTCACAAGCCTTTGTAAAGCACCTGGAAGATTACTTGCACCTGTGCTCTGTGCCGCACTCACCATTGCTTCTTTCACTTCGTCTCTGATCTTCTTAAGTTCTTCTTTGGTGTACACAGGTTTACCTTTGCCACCCTTCTTGCCATCCTTGCCATCCTTGCCTGCACCATCACCTTTGCCCCACTCCTGGTGATCGTCCATCAGCTCGCCTAGTTTTTCCAACATCTTCTTGCCGTTCTTCTTGGCCTGCTTGTAGATGTCATCATATATTCTCTCTGATGCCCAGTCCTTGTACTTGTCGTCCTGGAAGCCTTTGTTCTCACCTTTCTTGCCTTTGGGCATCTCACCAATGTTTGAATCTTTCAATATCTGGTTAACGGCATAGTCCGCCGCGATGTTCCAAAGTTGTGGATCTCTGTCACCAATCCTCACCAGCATGTGTTCAAATACATTGTGCAACACCTCATGACCAAACAAGAACTCTGCTTCTTTGGGTGTAAGTGAATCTATGAATTTAGTGTTGTAATAGAAGTGTCTACCATCTGTACCTGCTGTCGGACACCAGTCGTCCGCATTAACAAGTTTCAATCTAGTTGCAAGGTTGCCAAAGAACGGATGTTTCAATAGCAAGGCAATCCTTGCCGTAACCAGTTTATCTATGATTCTTTGATCTGACACTATTTAGACTCCATAGCAGTTATGACGTACTTGCCAAACTTCTTATGGAACCTATCAAATGATTTCAACTTGCTAGGATCGAACGGAAGTTTGTAATTTGTTAAGGCAATCTTCGCACCCATAACAACCAACTCTGTCTCAAAGTTGTCCATCATGTAGTTGAAGAACCTGTCCGCTTGTTCATTCCAAGTCTTGTCTTTCTTCTCGTGTGCCTGTTGTAGTTCATAGCACAAAGAAACTGTAAGAGAGTACATCGCTGATATCTCTTTTGTCTTAAGGTCTCGGACCTTACCGCTCAATATATCAGATGGGTTAGGTAACTGACCGCTAATCTTACGATGATTCATAAACTTAACGGCCAGGCCTTCTCCTACGCAACCTGCTACGAGGTCAGTGAGCGTACTTTCTGGCAGGTCATCTGATAGAAGTTGGGATACGAAACTCCATGATCTTGGAGTTGCAAATGATCTAGAACTGCCTCTAGGATCAAAATCGTATAAATCTTGCTTGGCGAACGTGCAATAACCCACAACGTCTGCGTGTACGTGTTGGTTGGTCGCCCACTCCATCCAGTCCTCGAAGTCCACTCTTAGTTCTACGTGGACAAATCTGTTTGCCAATGGAGCCGGCATTCTGTAAGTGACACCCTTGTCACTGTCTCTGTTACCTGCCGCCACGATCGAAACGCCTTCTGGTAGGTGATACTGTCCTACTCTTCTGTTTAGAATTAATTGATATGCCGCCGCCTGTACTGCCGGAGCCGCCGAGTTCAACTCGTCCAAGAACACAATAGCATTTGATTTAGGATCAGTTGGCAGTTCTGCCGGACTTGCCCATACCATGTTGTTCTCTTTTGCGTTGTAATAAGGAATACCCTTGATGTCTGTTGGCTCCCATAGTGGAAGTCTGATGTCGATCACTTCTCTGCCCTCAGAGTCTGCGATCTGTTTAACGATGTCTGACTTACCAATACCTGGTGCACCCCACATCATTATGGGTCTCTGTAATTTGATACAATGTGTTAATGCTGATTTCGCCTCGTTGGGTGAAACTGTTCTGTTTTGACTGCCTATTGCCGCCTCTTTGTTTTTGTTAGCTCTTGCCATTTTGTACACTCCTGTTTAAAATGTTTATAATACGATTATAGCAGGAATGTGTTATGCGTCAACCTGGTAAATGTGGCTAAAAAGTCGCGGTTTTATTGATCTTTTTGTTCGTCCATCTTGCTCATTGCACGGGCAAGTCCGTATTTTGTGATATCTCCAGCGAAAAGCATCAGTTGTAGGGCCATTTTCTCCATGGTCACGATGATCTTCTTCTTGTCAACGTAGTATGGGCAGTCAACAAACTCGTCCAACCACAGGTATGTTTGTGGCGTGAATATGACTTTTGCAGGGAATTTAATGTCATAGGTCTTGATATCCAATTTTTCGATCATCTCCATACCGGGTTTGGTCAATCTCAATGATCGGGCCTGGTAACTTTCCCTTACATTCTGCCACCAAGTGTAGTAATTGGTCTTTATGCTTTCGTCGTGTGTGGGTTGTTCCAAGAGTTCGAGGAAGGTCCGGGTATAGGCTGTTTTGCGATCCATTGTGTAGTTAATTATCTAGTAAATTTGTCGCCGGATTTTAAAAGGTACACACCAAATTTGTCTGTGTTGTGCTGTGTGTTCAATTTCTTGGCCAAGTTCTCTGCGTGTCCTGGATTTGAGAATGACACTTTCTTGTATTTTGGTCCTGGATAGTTGGCAACCAGACTTGAACTCTTTAAGTTGATTGGTTGACCATCATAGAACACTGCCCATATGCCCTCAGCCGCTAAGACCTCGTCCATTTTGAAGGTGGCTTTATTGCTGTGTTGCAACAGCACTGTGGGTTTTGGTCTGCTCATAGGTTAACTCTTTACTACCGTATTTACCAAAAATAATATCGTGTGTGAGTATTGGAAAGATTTGTGGATAAATTCTTTATGTTAAAATAATCCTTTTAAAGTCGTATGAGTCTAGATTATCTGTGTAATCGGTGTATGCCAATAATGGTGCACTTTGCTCGTCTATCGGACGCCAACTTTCGAGTCTATATTTTGCTATCCAATCTTCCGAGTATTTCGAGAACCAATCTACAAATTCTTTTTTAAATGCAACAGGATCTACATCTACTAATGATATGTGGAATTTTGCTCTGAGTGTCAGGTGTGGTTTACATAATTGATTGAATCTTGTTTGATCAGCAGGTTCTCCGTTCTCCCAGTATTGATATGGGGTTTTACCTAGTTCTGATTCTGTTGCGTAGATGAAATTTTTCTTAATTGTGGATTCAAAGTATTCATTGCAATGAAAATTTTCTGCAAGGGGACCTTCTTTAACACCCCATCCTACTTTTATTCTCTCTCTTGGTGCTGTCTTTTGTTCAATGTGGTGTATGGCATTATGGAATTTGTACAATATTGCATTATCTTTAAGTGGTGCCAATCTGTCATGATTGTCCTCGTACATTTTGTGTAGGGCATTCAACTCTTTCTGTGTGATCTCTTTGAAATTGATTATAGGGGTATCTAGATCTGCAAATGCGAAAAAATTTTTACATATATCTGTAAGGTTTGAAAAATCCATTTGAGCAGATTCAACAGGATCGATAGGGATTCTGTGTAGATGCTTGATCTTATGAAACCATTTTTCCGCTAACACTGTATCGTTAAGTGTGTAGTCCACATCAAGCAGTTGATTGTTTTTGTCTATGAAAATTATCTTGAATTTATTTTTTTTCACCAAATCCGCCACCATCCATCTCGATGTTGATGGTCTGAGCCTCCTTGGCAGTCTTTAATGCCTCAATGATCTCTTCCTGTATGGTGACCATCCTGGTCATTACCTGCGTAAGGCTGTCCGCTAGTTGGTCTGCCTCTTTGGCAGGGATAACGATCTGCCTCTCACCTTTTTGACGCAGTGTTCTTATTCTGCCTATGAGATCCTCTATGGGTCTAGTTTGTATCTTGGAATTGTTTGACTGCGTCATTTAATACCTGTTGCATTTCTAGTTTGGTCTTGATTGGACCTTTGTATTTGTATCTCGAAAGGGTAATCATTTTAGGACAGTATGCTTTCCTCCATCCCTTTTCAAAACAGATTATGTAGTAACCTGCACAGAATTGGCTTTTTGATTTTGGTGTCTTTGTGTAAACGGGTAATTGTTTCTGCACATCAAACATGGGATTGTATGGATGTTGACTACACGGATAACCATGCACATCGAAGTTGTCTGTTTGTATTTCCTCTTCGGGCTTCTTGAAATTTGATTGATCAAATATGCCAAATCCAAACTTTGTGAACAGGCTCTCCTGTGTGTGGAATACTTCTCTATTCTTTTGTTTGCTGAGGAATATCCAACCGTTGTCTTCTTGCTTCTGAAGGGTACCTAACTTCTGGCCGTTTTGCTCGACTATCCAAAATTTGTCCTTGACTAAGGTCTTTGCTCTTACTGTCATGATACTAACCTCGCATTAAAAGGCTCAACATACAGTTGTGCCTGCTCACTAATCCTATTTAAATCGTACTTGCCACAGAACCTCATGAATCTGATTCCAACTTGGTCTACGCTCTTGTTCTCTGCCTTGGCCTGTGCAATGGTTTGATCAAGTTCTTCCACGATCGCTTCTGGCTGTGCATGTAGGTCTACTAATGCTCTGTTCCTTTCGTAGTCTTCTAGCACTCTGTGTTCGTTGCCGTCATGGTCTACCCACTTGCTCAACATAAGATTGTTCCAAGTGTAGCCTTTCTCATTACGATCCGCGTATGCTTCTTGTAGTCCTATCTTGTTCTTTGTGCCCTTTGTACGTACACCCGGGTATGCACTAAAGATGTTGTCACTGGGATCACCCCGCATGGCCTTCTCAAACACGATCCACTCTGTGTCTGGTGCAGGCTTGGGTGCTTTTAATTTCTTGTCTATAACAGGCTTGCCTGTCTTTGCGTCAAACCAACCCTCGTGTGTGAGTGTGGTCTCGTTGACACCGTTGTATTGTTTCACACGTGGTGTGATCAATTGATTCAAATCCTTGTCCGTGCTTATGATCACATGTTCCTGGTCGGGGTGTTTGTCAATCCAACGTGCTATTAGATCATCTGCTTCTGTTCTGCCGTTCCTTAGAACTGTGGCATTTGTTTTTGTTTTAACAAAATCAACAAAGTCATCATACACTTCCCAGAACACTTCATTCTCTTCTTTTTCTTTCTCGGTCATGGCATCTGCCATTTCCTTACGATTTCTTTTGTATGGTGCATACATATCTTTCCTGAATGATCTGCCCTCAAGACAGAATACAACATGAGTTCCTCCAAAGTCCTGCCATGCTTTCTTGATACTGTTCATCATGATGTGTATGGCCATGCCCACCTTCTCGGAGGTATCCCCTCTGATCACGTGTCGTGCCCTAAAGAACGTATTTGCTGTGTCTACTAATATATGTGCCATTACCTAATTATAACATAGAACATGAATATGATCAACCAGACGTGTGCGGTAATGTTGGATTCATTCCGTGATAGAAATGTGGATACCAACGTATGTAATCTAGTATTTCTTTTGTGGTTTTAAAGTAATCATTTGTAAATGGCGTTAGTATATTCTTATGAGTGGTTTCAATCCATGAATTAATATACGCTTCTTCTATTAAATCGATGTCAGTGATTGGAATATTTTCTTGATTATTCAATGCTTTTATTATTTTCCCGCATCTGTCACGTGTAGTGAACTTTTGTATTCTATTTTGGAACTGATCATAGACATTGTAAGCATCTTGATCTACAAGTATCTGCAGATCAAACTTTTGGTTGGCAGATTCAACATGTTTGAAAAAAGACTCCTTTTCCCAAAAAGCACTCACAGGAAAGTAATACACCCTAGGAAGGGATCGTGCTCTGTAAAAACGATCAATTCTTATTAGTCCATGGTTCTGTATATCGCTGAATCCTAACTTGCAAAAATCACGCAAAATAAAACGTGGTATGCTGTCAACTATTTTAACCCCATACAGTTTTTCAATTGCGTCTTTGTCCTCGGGGAAGTTGTTTATGATTATGTTTGCTGTGTCCATATTAAGATCACGGTCAGCAGGTCTGATGTAGTTCATTCTCTGCAACCAAAGTACGTCATTAGGATTTATTGTAATAATAATGTGAGGATCGTTTTTATCGGGCCAACCCCGCTCATACATGTGTCCTCTTTCAAACTTACTTGAGTATTTTATTTGTTCGCTATGAGATGTGCCTAGGGCAGTGAACGGCATCGCTGATATTTTTGGAGTCAGTGTGCTGAATCTATCCAAGAAATATCTTAGGAAATTTCCATGAGTACCGGCCTGAAATCCTATGTGTACAGTCATCTATTAATCTTAAAAAGATATTTAAACTGATTTATTCCATGCACTGTAATTTTCCGCCCAAAATTTATTGTGATTTGATCTATAATGTTTTCCTTCGTGTATTTCAACTTATTATAGTCGACGAGCCTTAGGTTAACGTAGACTAATATCATTGTGTCATATGATTCATGTAAAAACTTGAGATTATCACACAGTGTTTCGGGTGTGACATATCTAAACTCTTCTGATTCATAAACTACCACTGAAGTTGGCTTTATGTACTTGTTGATGGCCTGGACCATGGTCTTAGATTTAAATTGATTAAAATATTTTATTGGCACACGAGGATCAAATATTCCTTGCCATTTCCTATGTTCAAAAGCAATAATATTTTCTTGTTTACCGTCGCCATTGCTATCTATCCAAACACTTTTGCCTTTTGGGACGTGCGATTTGATCGCCTCTAGATATTCCTGCCTGTGTATTTGTTCGTATATAACTTTTTTAGATTCTACAGTTAACTCGAAGTCGTTATAAGATTCAATGATTTTCATTCTATAAAAAATTGTGTTGTTGGACTAGCAAAGTTAAAGTGATGTCCTTTTAACTCTTTTACGAAATAATGATCTATTCGTTTGTCTTCGAAGATGTTTTCAATGAAATGTAACAAAGCCATATCATAATCATCGTCGACTTGCTCGTTGTTTGAATTTGTGTAAATTAGAAACTTGTTTATAGAAACACAGACCCTGTCTATTTTCTTTATTGGGTGAAGTAGTTGTGCCAATTCTTTGTCGCTGGTCTCTTTGTTTATTATAGCCAGTGCTTGTTTTCCAGGTTTCTGCACTAAATTTAATTTATCCTGGAAGTAGTTGACATCACCCATACTGTACACAGGAACTTTGCCGAAGAAGTCTAAAATTCTTTGGTCTTGCAATAACTCAACTTCGCCTGGTATAAATGCTTTTTGTTTTTCTCGCCAACTAATCATTTTGAAGTGTTGTGCTAGTTAAGAGATTTAGGAGACTTCTGTTTTGCCGTCATCTCTTCTGTTGATCTGTACGTATCCAGATCCGGTGACGTCTATGCCTTGTTCATTACCGATAGTCTTACACAGTGTTTGGAACCATCTGTCGACGATCTCTTCTTCACTTGCACCTTCGTACCCAGATTGTTTCAACATGTTCACGAATTCCGGGTTCCAGTCTAGTTCAAAGAAACCATTCCTTGGATTCTCAGGGTTCACATTTAGATTAAGAACTTTTACAATTGGCTCTTCACTTTTCTTCTTGCCTTTTTTGTCTTTAAGATTCTTTTTCTTGATAGTTGTCTTTGCTGTTTTCTTTACCTTCATAATATTATTATACCTTATTTTTACCTTTTAGTCTACTACTATGTGCCAATTGCATTACCAAACAGATACACATGGACTCTGGCCGCCACATTGTAACCTCTCTTGAATGCCTCTTCTGCCACTTTACCAGCAGTAGCAGTCTGTTCTTCTTCCCTTGCACCAGTGGGCATTATCCATACTGGCCAATCTACGCCTGCTTCTCTGAATTTTCTCACTGTGTTTTCAAGTTCTTCCCACTCTCTTCTACTTGCACCCACAACAAATTTAAGTTGTCCTCTGTCGCTACAATCTGCGTATTCTTTCACGTTCTCAGGCTTGATTGCTTTTGCCGTCTTCTCACCTGACACTGTGAACAGTTTTGGACTAACACTGAAGAATATTTCTTCTGGTATATCCTTTACCCATTGTTTGAATGGTTCTGTAAGTTTCTGCGTGCCGTTTGTTTCAAACGTCATCGAACTAGGTAAGTTTGCTCTCTTTTCTAATGATCTGTATATGCCCATACTCGCGGCCTGTCCTGTGATCATTAGAGGTTCTCCACCTGTGAAACACAAGTGTTGATGTTGTCTAGAGTTTGGATGTAGGAACAATCCATTTTGGTTTGTGTCTGTTTTCAATATATCCACGATCTTACTTGCTAACACTGTTGGGGTTTCATATCCCATCAGTTTCTTGAACTTCTTTGCCCATGTATAAGAACTGTCACAGCCTTTTTCCCACACGGGTAAGTCTTCAACTTTTTTTACACTATCAACATCAAAGTCTTCAAAAGGTAATTCATATGTGCTTGGATCTGTTGGATCTTTCTGTCCAAACCCGCTACACTGCAAGTTGCAAAGGAAGAATCTTATCCAAGCGGTTGGAACGCCTGTGTAGTGTCCCTCGCCTTGTATGCTATGGAATATCTCTGAATAGTAATATTTCTTTTCGTCTACCATATCTCCGGTAATATCCTTTTTGTTGCTTCAACTAGTTCTTCTATTTTATACTGTTCTTTGTCTTCAGTCAACTCAATCCAGACGACCTTGTTGTCTTCTATAATTATTTTCCATTTATTGTCAGGAGAAATATTACCAGTCACTATTTCTTCTTGTTCTTGTCCAACCTAACGACCTTGCCGTCGGTGTCTTTTAAGTGTCCAACCGATTCTCTCTGGATGTCATGCACCGAGAAATTGGCCCAGTACAGTTCAAACGCAACTCCGTCTTCCAGACCCTCGAATGAGTGGTATAGTCCTGGTTTGACCGCTGTAAAGTCCCCTGGGTTTAAAATAGTTTCATCCACGAGGTCGTAGTCTTTCTGCCATACCCGGATCTTCATCTGTCCGCTCATGACATAGAAACCATTCCACTTCCATTCGTGTAAGTGTTTGGAACACACTCCGCCTTTCTTGTAATCGATCCTGTGGAACTCCAGTGAGTTGTTTGCTAATATAAGTTCTGTTTCTCCCCAGATTTTTCCTGCTTTGTTTGACATAAATTTTGTACCTTCCTATTAGATATTATATAGGATATTTAGATGAGTTGTCAATGGGGGAGCAAAAACTCCCCCTAGAGATTATTTGAGTTTGTAGGTCTTCTGTAGTCTGTTCAGCAATAATCCGTATGCTGGTAAGAACACAACTAGTCCCACTATGATTTTCAACACCACTTGCGATCCCG
>Ga0209193_1001615_pt1 | contig 11428 bp, 13 predicted proteins | sample COGITO_mtgs_1003_FD_185515 | JGI IMG/M metagenome (GOLD analysis project Ga0209193, IMG submission 185515) | Pelagic marine microbial communities from North Sea - COGITO_mtgs_100330 (SPAdes) (version 2) | ecosystem: Environmental > Aquatic > Marine > Epipelagic ... | reverse complement strand
TACACCAAGGTCTTCCATAATACGTGCAAACTTAATAGTATCTTCTTGAATTCGCTGAGATGCTCCTTCTAGTCCACGAGCATATTTAAATTTATCATGATAGAATTCTACCATACTTGTACGCCATCTAAATATCCAATGAGAAACAAAATATTTAGTTGCTACCATAATTATAATAAATTTAGCTGCAAGCCAGCCAAAACTTGCAAGGGATCCATAAAACTCTGCAGCTGAAAGTGAACCAGGTTCAGCAAGTGCTTTTTGAAGATTATCGTAAAAACCTCCGAACCATTCATTTATAGCGACATCAATTTGTACTTGATACCAAGTTGAAAATAGAATTATAAATGTTCCAAGTATTGACCAGTGCATCCATTGACGCTGAATAAAAAATTTAAACATGATACGGATCCATGTCTAAATATTTTCCCCATTCGCTATAGTAGTGACGCATACCAACTTCGTCATGTATTGTTGAGTTTTCATGTCTTCCATGTAAGATATGTCTATCTTCTGTACCTTCTCTCATTGTAGTACCCTGTCCAGTTACACCTAATAGATCTTCATGTAAGTTGCGTCCAAATGGTCCCCAAATTGTATTGTGATGTTTAATGCGGGTTTGTCTTTCTTCTGGAGTGTCTTTGCGTAATCCATATCCTCTAAATTCTATTAGCACCTTATTAGGTCCTAGCGGAGTAACACTATCTGATCGATAAGCGCTGCCACGTAAGTTAAAGTTAAAGCCTGGAAATAAGTCTACCATATACCATTGGTTTGGTGGCAAATTAGGAAAACTCAGTTCTCCTCTATCGCCTTCTTTATCAAACTCAGTATAGTTGACTGTAAAACTACTTACGTTTACATGTCCATTATCAAATGCAATATTCTTTCTAGCAAAATATTCGTCATTGAATCCTGTTACACGATTAAAGTAATGCATAAAGTCATGATAGAATTCGCTATTAGTATCATGCCATAGTTTATAATTAGTAGGAATAACTGCTTTATGATAATGAAAAATTTCTAGTTCTTCTGTATCAATAGCATCTGCAATACAATCAAATGCTCCTGCTGTCCATTGTTCTACATCCATTGTAGGATTAGGATCTAGTGTTACCCAAACCATACCACCATGCTTTATTTCACTGTATAGTTCTGGATCGCTAGTTGCAATAGGTGCTTGTAGTTTACCGGTAGGCTTTTGTATACTATGATTATAATACGCACGAACTCCGTCACCTGTATTATATACAATAATATTATGTCCGGCAATTTGTGACGTGCGGTAATCTAATTCATTATACATTTCACTAATATGACATACTGGTACCCACACTTTACTAAATATGCTTTCAATCTCTTCGTTAAATATTTTTTGACTAGAATATATTTCGCTACTAACCGATTCTATATTAGGCTGTTTTAACCAATTTTGATGATTGCGGGGTGGCATAGTGGTGCTCTCCTTTATGGATCTATAGTTTTTATAAAAGCCTCTCCATCTAATTCACTTCTATCTGCAATGAATAGAGTTGGATAATTATTTGAATCACCTCCAGGTAGAAATTGACCAGATTGCGGTATTCCAGCTTGAGTTTTATTTTTTGCTTGTTGTAATTTTTTTGCAGTTTCTCTATCGTATTCTATTTTATATAATCTATTACCTCTTTCAGTATAGTTTGCCCAAATGTATATATTATCTCCACCATCCATTATTTCGTGATGAACATAATTCCAACCATCTTTTGGAAATTGTTCTATAGGAGCGCCTGCTTTTATAATCAATAAGTAAATAAGCCCGACAAGAAAAATTGACATTCCGGGCAAACCAATTAATTTAAAAATAAATGAAGCATTCGAGTAATACATCAACACAGCTAAATATATGCATAGTAAAACTGCTAAAGCAATAACTAATTCAATCATTCCTCACTCCCACCATTGCTTGGCACTCTACGTAATGCCCTATTACCGTTTCCATCTATAAAATTAGTCATTTCACCAGGTTTCTTTGGCCTAATTTTTACTTGTATTCTATCATTAATATCACTAATCATTCCCTTTGAATCTACTACAAATGAAAATACTGATACTTCTTCTTTAAAATGTGCAACTACTCTTTTAGACATCTTTATTCCATATGGACGCATATCCATCAAATCAATGAAAACTGGTGTTGGATATTCTTCATTTTCATCTTCATAGGACGTATTGTAGTTATGAACTGAAACGAAATATTCACCTGGAACAATTGCGCTAATACTGAGACTTTCTAAATTTCGTTCAATAAGATATGATTCACCGTTAAAAACATATCTATCATTATTATCGCCTAGATCGTCTCGTTCAAGAACCATATATCTACCATCTCTAGTTGGAAATCCAACAATAGTATCATCAGGTCCTTTTACCCAAAGATCCATATCAACGCCAGAACTATCATCCCAGTTCATTGTAATTAAAAATTCTACTTCGGGATCTATCTTACCTTCTTCTGCAATAGGATTAATAAGAAGAAATGCAATAAGAAGTAAACTAGTAAAACCAATTAAAAGATTAAATAGAAGATCTGTAAAAGCTATATTTGAACTATATTTCCTCATTTGAATTTTCCATCATCACTAATTGCAATTTTAAAATAATAGATGTTATGAGTCCCATCAATGAAGTCATAAGAGCAATTCCCATACCACTCGCAAGAGTACCAATTACTTCTTTCATTGCCGCAGCAGATGTCGTGTCAATATCAGTAAATGTTGTTGTAAGAACTATAAGAAATCCAATAAGTGTACCTACCATACCAATAGACATAACCACATCACTACTAAACCATAATAGATCTTGTGGAGTTTTTTCAGCATAAATATCAGGATCTCCAAATTGGCTTTTCCAACTTAAAAAGCCAATACGTAGTGTAGCTAATAAAAATATAGCTGCAATAATCATAGTAATTTTTGTGGGATCATTTTCATATACAAATCCCAATATATCAAGTTCATATTGTACATAGCCTAGTGACAAAACTAATACAACGATACTTGTCCACCATTTCCAAAAAGGCATAGAATATTCTCCAGTTTAACTAATTTTTAATATATATAAATAATCTTATGACAACTATAAAAGGAGTTATAAGATGGAAGTTTTAGATAGAGTTCGTAATTGGTGTAAAGGTTTAGCTGAACTTGGCGTAAGCGTTGCTGCCTTGTTAATTATTTTAGAAGTGCTGGGTGTTGGTGCAATACCATTTGTTCCAGCAACTAGTGTTGTTGCAAATGTTACAACTATCCTTGCCGGTCTTGGCTCTCAGGGATTGATTGGATTAGTGGCTATTTGGGTCCTATATGAGATCTGGTCAAAGAGATAATAAAAAAAGTAAGAGGGAGTATTTCCTCTTACCCATCTAATTCTGCCGTCGGTGGGGTAAATCCTGAAGTATATCTTGCAAGACCTTTTGTTACTCTAAGGTCTTGAAAATATCCTACAGCCGGATATAGTGATCCGCCATAAATACCTAATTGCATAGGGTCTGTGCCAGTGTTAATAAGATCAGCGGTTGTGGTAGTTGCTTTTGAGACCCCGTCTACATATATGGTATAAACATTTCCATTGCGAACAACAGCGAGGTGTTGCCATGTATTATTTACCATTGTGTGGAATTCTTGTGGATGCCAAAAATAGGGAGAAGAATTATTATCAGATAATGCCAAAGATAAACCACCACCATTAAAGATATAAAATTGAAAACCAGTTCCTGCAGTCAATATTTCTTGATATGATCCAAAAGAAACATTTGTAGGATACCACCAAAGTTCTACTGTAAAATCGCCAGTATATTCGCTTATCCATGAATCTTCAACATTATTCATCTGAACATAATCGCCAGTACCATCAAGATAAATTGACTTTGTTCCAGCAAACTTTACTTGAGTTGTAGATGTTGCAGCGTCACCAATACATGTTATCTCACTTTTCTGACTTAAATCTGAAATAGATAATGTTGGATTGAATAGGAATGTAGTATTTGAATTTGAAACCGCCGGAGTAGTTGGAGGTGTAAATGCAGTAGTATAAACAGCAGTACTTTCAATTTTTAGATCACTTACATATGCATTACAGAGACTTGAACCGGATCTATTTGAACCTATTGTTATATCTGTAGATGTAAGGTCTTTACTTGTTCCAATAGCATCTGTTCCTTCTAGATTGCCATTAATATACATTTTTAAGTTTCCAGAACTATCTCTAACTATTGCAAAATGATTCCATGCATTTTTTGGATAATTAGTAGTTCCTTGAATTGGTCCAAAATTATTACCTGCTGTCCCAACATAAAAATATCCAGCATTGTATTGTGCAAAGTAAAAACCAGTTGAGGCATCTGCTGATATAGGTCTAGTGTCAAAAATAATGTCTGGATTATTACTTCCAATTGTATATACCCAACCAGACACTGTAAAATCTCCGGTGCCCATTGCTGTTATTGGAGATGTTAGTCTATTCGAACCAGAACTTTCTATTTTAGCACTTTTACCGTTATCTGCCTCTGAATATGGAGAATTATCGCCAGTAGAAGTATTAAATGGTACTACTTTAACATCTCCTTGGAGGGTTAATGATACACTATTTGAAGAAAGATCACGGATTTGTAATTTGCCGATTAATAGATCAGTATTTGAATCGGTAGTAAGTGCATCAGCTGGAGTAAAGTTTGTCGTATATCTTGCATTGTCACTAACTCGGATATCATGCATATATCCAGTGAATTTTTCTGGATGCGATTGATTGCCACCACCTATTCCTGCTAGTGCTGTTCCTGCTTGCATACCATACCAAGTCCCGGTTGCTCCTAATGTTCCATTAATGTATAATTTAATTTGTGCTCCAGTAACCACCAGGGCTACGTGTGTCCATGTTTTCAACGGAACAGTTGCTGTAGTTTCTAGATTATGTTGTGAGCCACTATAATGATGGCCATGCAAGTGACCACTATCGTCTATGCCAAAATTAAAATACACCCATTTTGATATTATAGAAGCAGCATTACCATCGATTCCGTTATTTGATCCTCTAGCCTCTTGATATACCCAACTTTCAATTGTAAATGTAGATGTAGAAGCATTTCCAGTTGTGTGGCTACCTAAAAGTCCAGTTGTTACATCGATACGATCGTTTCCATCAAAATATGTAGCATACCCGCCATGTCTATATGGGCTAAATGTATTTGATATAACCGTTCCATTTTTAGTTATAGTATTATTCGAACTAGAGGCATCATCAAATGCTATATTTGATCCAGTATTAGTTGCTTTGACTGATAAAGAAGTATATCTTGAATTTAGTACAGTAAAACTTAATTCGAATATACTATCTTTTATAACTGCGCCGTTAATTCCATCTGTTGCGCTAAATCTAAGCGTAAAGGTTCCGGCGTGAGCGCTATTAGTTGAAGGTGTAATAGTAAATACGTTATCTGCTTGAGATACCGTAGCAGTACTACCTAATGATCCAGATTGCACCACATATGACCAAGTTAAAGCGAGTCCTTCGGGGTCTGTTGATACAGCAGTAACTGTGGTTGCTGTACCATCTGTTGATAAATAATATGTTCCATCAACCCCAGTAATAGCCGACGGCGCGTTATTTACAACAGTAGCAATTATATACCAACCTGAACCATTCCAAAGATATAGTTTGTTATTACTGCTAACAAGTACCGTATCCCCGCTATTCATCCCTGAAAGAGCAATTAAGGCATTAATATTTGCAACAACTTGCTGTCCACTTGCACCAGAACCCAATGCATCGGCAGTTAGTTTTCTATCAGATGCACTTAATGTTTTATCTGCAATGGGAGAGAAAGCTCCTCCTCTCCCAAATGCTTTTGCAACTAAACTTGCTTTCGATGTCATAAGTAAAACCTCTTTAAATAGTAGCTTTAGCTGTATTTATAATAATTATTATGTAGTTTCTTCTAAAATAGGTTCATTATTTTCTTCCATGGGAACAATAACATAATGGATTGAAAGTACAATAGCAAGCGATGCTGCTAGCCCAACCATCATTTTTAAAAAGTCTTTACCAATTAAAGGAAATACTGTTTTAAATTTTTGTTTGCCAGTGTAAGATGCCATTGCAAGTTCTCTACCACATAATAGCCCAACAAATACCCAGGTCGTGGACATTGGAATATCATTTAATTCTTTAAAGAAATACAAGATAAAGAAATATACTAAGTCAATTATTGTAGCCGATCTAACATAACGAGTATTATGTTTTTCAAGGACAATCTTTTGAATTTTACCACCACCTTCTCGTAGCATAAATCCAAGCCCCGCAACAAAGATAATTGAAATCATAATCATCATATCAAATGGAATTTCACGAGGTAAAAATACAGCAATATTTGCCATATCATGAGATAGCCAAGTCCACCATAAAAAGCCGGTTGTTAGCCATTGCCCAACTCGCCAAGCAGTTTTATGTTTTTCGTTTACAGGTTTTGCTTCATCTAAAATGCGTACGACAATCATCCAGATAGCATATGCAGCTACAGCTGCTACTGCGTATCCCATCATGCTTTTCATCAGCATTTTTTCTAAAATAAATGTTGAGGCAAATGCCGATAAAACTAAAAATGATGTGCTAACTGGTATTCCGACTCTTGTTAATAATAGCAAAACACCTGGTGCGCACGCGTGATACCATTGAATTTCTTGAAATGGTATTTTATTTAACCGGCCATAACTGATGTCTCCACCATACGCAGTCCATCCGTACCATAAAGCCCAAAGTAAAACTGATGAGGCTGCTGCCCACATAATTTTCCAATTAAATTTTTCATTATTAGATGCAATCCATGTACCCAATGTTTGTACAGAATCGTTTGCGATAACTGAATAAGCCGCGAATAAAAATCCAATGGCCATCCATATAGTAAGTAATTCCATTTTAGTATCCTTTTTGTTTGACGTATTTCGACGTCGCTCACAATAAAAAAAATGATGAGCTTTATCCACTCATCATTTTATATATACTAGACTATAGCAAATGCATTGTAACAGATTTATTATATTTTAAGGTCGGAAACCTGCTTTGAACTTACGTCGAATACTACGTCTTGTAGTTGTTGTTGATACCTGTTTACGCTTTGTATTTAGTTGTGGTTGAACTACGTTAGGAGTCAATCGCTCAACTTCTGATTGAACAATATCATCCATTTTTTTATCAAGTGAAATAGTTTCAGCCATTTCACCAATGATTTCATTTACAGGAGCATCTATCATGTCCTGCACTACATTTTTGATATTCATTACGTATTTCCTTTGAAGTTGGGGAGCCGAAGCTCCCCCTTTTTAATTAAACTGCGTTAGCCATTTCAACAGCTTTTTCAGCAGCTTTAACTTTACGAGTTTGATTATAACCAAACCACTGTGAATGCAAACGATTTTCTGCATTACGACCTTGAACGTGATCAGTGATATAAGTCACTGAGTTCAAAGCCTGCCACCATGAACCTTCGGCAAACATTGCACCAGGCTGGGTTTCCAATGCATCATAACAAAGTTTTGCATTGCGAGAAAGATCATCATATGTTTTGACTGTAGCTTTTTCTTCTTTACGAGAAGTATTTGGAAATACTCCATTATAAAAGCTGATCAAATCATCAGCAGAAGCTTTACGGCTACCGAGGAAAGTTGCCATCTCTTTGTACTTAGCAAATTTCTCAGAAGCAATACCTAATGTGTCTTTAACAGCATCTCCATCAAATACTGCACGATGTCCGATACGAATAGAACGTTCAGCTTGAGCACCAAGAGACCATTCTAGTGTGTTAGCACATACTACACGAACAGGAGTAAAGCGAACATCTACAGACTTACCGTACTGATGCGGATTTGAAAAAAGCATGAAAGCTTCTACAGTATCTTCACCAAAGACGTCAAAAGACTCTTTGATTTTAGCAAGTGCCCAGACATTCTGTCCACCACGAAGAGATCCAGCAGTATGCATCTCCATATCGCCAGCCATTACATACTCGGAGAAGAATTCAAATGCTGTTTCATTTTGAACAGGGTTCCAATTTTCACCGACATTTGTCAACACTTTGTTATCGCTTGAGCGGATAAGAGCTGATTGACCAGTTGGAATGCGCTCGCCATCAACTTCGACAAATGCATCAACTTTGTTTACGGTCCAATCAAGACCTGCTTTTGACATCATCTGCTGTGGTGTCAAATCATTAGATACTTCGGTTCCGAGACCGTGCCATGGAAGGTCTCCAGCATATGCCATCTGAGCTACACCGTTAATCATTTCTACTTCATGGGCCATTTTGCAAGTTCCTTTGTTTTGCATTGATATGTATATTATACCATAATACTAGTAAATTGTAAACCCCTAAAATGCATTTAATTTGCATTTATTTAAACTTTTTTTCAGGATCCAGGAGGAGTTGAACCTCTATCTTATACCTACTTGCAGATAGGGGAGCCCAAGCTGCAACTCAAGCTCAAAGATACACCGCAGTCGCCAAACCACTGGAGCCAGAAAAAAAGTTTATATACTTCTTAAGAAGATGTAACTCGCAACTTGTGTTTTCCCGATAACTTTCAATCTCGTACACAAGACAATTCCAACATCTGAACAATACATATTATCCCATCTCAGCAATCATCTTTCTGATTCGTATCATCAAAAACCAGGGTTATGACTGAAGCGATATTCGCAGGATAGCAGAGGCTCATTTCTCTGTTGTACAAACGATTTACACCTACTTAAGAAGTATAGTTAGGACTTACAGGATAATTCCATGCCTTTTATTATGCGGCCCTTTCAAACCATTCTGGATTTGTATCCAACCAGCGATCTAGCGTTTTGCGATCCACATTTAAGCCTGCGGCTAGATCGTTCATTCGCTGATCTTCAGCAGACTTACGAGCGGCTTCAGCTTCAGCCTCAGCCTTAATTTCTCTACATGCATCGTCAATGCATGCATTGAGTTCATCATCTGACATAGATGAGAAATCGAAGCTACGAGCATAGCTTTTGCTGTAAGCTTCAGCTGTTGAGTAATAAGCATCCTCTTCTAGTTGAATACGGCTGAACTCAGCCAAAGTGCCAGTTGGCACGCGATCTGCCCAATAAGCAGTCTGCTCAGGACCTGGAAGGCGACCCATCCAGTTACCAGGGGCTTCAGCCTCGAAGGCATCAGCTTCGGCGTGTTGAGCCAGGATGTAATCTACCAGTTGCTTTTCCATAGTATTTCTCCTTTGTTGATACCTTTATACAATATTTTAACAGCAATGTACATAAAAAAATGCGCATGAAAGCGCATTAATTTTAATTCTAGATATAATGTGATATAAATGTTACAGTTACTTTACTCCTTTTCTAACTTCAACATTTTTCGAAAGTTTGATTAGTTTAGTATCGGTTGTTCTATTATGAATAATAAATTGTGTATCTTTAAACTCTTGAAACATATAAGTCCATATTGGCCTCCAGTTGCGAGTCAATCTTTCGGTATTCATATTATCTCTATCAGATGGCAAATATAAATCTGTGCTTGATGTAATATCAAAAGAAAAAATAGAATCAAATCCATACATATGAATCTCATCACATTTTAGTTTATTAGCAGTATAGTGTGTTGCCATATGGCCACAATTAAAATCTGTATAATTTGCAACGTACTTTGGTAGTACGGTATAAAATTCTTTGATTTGAGGAGCATGTTTTATATAAAAATCATTTCTAATTTCCATCCATTTTTTTGGTCTAGCACCTAATACCCAGTCACCTGGAACAACAACTCCACCATTATGAATTGCCTGCATCATTTTAAAATCAACCATGACTGTTGTATATGCATTATTAACTTCCATAGGAGGAAGGTTGCACAAAATTTTCAAACCTTTTGCTGGTTTATAGAACCCCGCGCTTGGACCATTACCAATTATATGTGCAGTTTTAGTCATGCGTTTATCAAACTCCTAATCTTGTCTTTGCCTTTAGGACCTGTCCAATGTATGGCTTTTTTCTTTATATTATCTTGTCCATCTAATAATTGAATTCGTAACCAATTAAATTCATTTGGAAGATCAGTGATATATATCATTCTCTGTAAAGGATGTTCTCTAAGTATTAAATGAAGAGTTTCTTGATCACCGACTGTAGGATTTTGTTCAACTAACTGAGCCCATTGATGCAATATCATTGGAGTTCCTTTAAAAGCAACTATACCAGAATTATGCCAAGTCTCACCTCGCCGCGCTGACCACGGTTTATCTTCTACCATTGCTAATCTATTTTCTTCTACATAATTAAATACACTTGACATATTTGTAAGTATTTCAAAATCAGTATCAACCCAGCAAGTATATTCGCATAGATTCGAAGCTTCTAACATTGACTTAGGTTTTTTAAACCAACCCTTCTCTTTATACTTAGTCATATCAATAATATGTTTTATCGGATTACTTTTAGATTTACCCTTTATAGCTTTTAAACAATCCTTTGACACTCCAAAGTTAGCAAATACTAATGGGGTGTTATTATGTCTACTGTAGTTTTCAAGAAACCACGGTAGCATCCATTCAGTGGTTTCATCACATCCAGTAAGAAAAGCTTTATTAAATAATGTCATATGTTTCACTATATCCGTGTTTTGCTAAACAACCTTTTGTTTTTTGAATAGTAGTAAAGGTATCCTTTGCTTCAGCAACCCAAGGATATAATTCTTGAAGCCATGGAAATCTTTTATTATTAATAAACAAATCATTTGGTTCACCGCCTAATGCCTTTGCGCCGTCAATTAATCCTTTAGCTCCTGTGGGTGTGACCACGTATGCGTGTGCCCCTGGAAAATATTGCTTTGATACCAATTTACCAATACCAAAAGCTGGAGTAACCCATTTACCATATGATGGATGGCCAATATTACACACATGTGTAACTTGTGAGTTTAGACTGGGTGGCAGCGTGCCGGTGAATACTGCATCATGTTCGCATACAATTATTGATTCATTTAACTCAATTGAGTATTCCCACAAACTTAAATGTGAACAGAATGACGCAATAAGAGGAGCCCTCCTTGCATAATTCTCATCAAAACCTTCTTTACCAATAGATTTAGAATCTAAAATAGCATCTGGATCATCCTTTGGTACCGTAGCCTTCCATGTTATAGCATCATTAATACCGTAATATTGTGCAGTTTTTACTCCACGTTTTGCGACCTGCAAAGATCGAGGGTTATCCATAATCGTAATAAAAAAAGTTTTTATCATATCATTTAATATCCTCTATTTTATCGCATAATTTTAATTCTTTAGCTTCTTCCGCACTTAACCATACATCTTGTGGTGGTAACAAAAAGTCCCTAATTTTTTTTTCATTTAATCCAGTACATTTTCTATAATGATTA
>Ga0209193_1001598_pt1 | contig 11522 bp, 5 predicted proteins | sample COGITO_mtgs_1003_FD_185515 | JGI IMG/M metagenome (GOLD analysis project Ga0209193, IMG submission 185515) | Pelagic marine microbial communities from North Sea - COGITO_mtgs_100330 (SPAdes) (version 2) | ecosystem: Environmental > Aquatic > Marine > Epipelagic ... | reverse complement strand
GACACGTGTTACTTGGATCGATGTTTTTAACATCTGAGGTGGCTGAGGCTTTATCTTTAAGAATATCTGATATACTAGAATATTCACCTACAGCAGATGCTTTTGTTCAAGCTATAGGTGCTCATAACGTAGCTACTCTCAAAGAGATGTCTGAGTTACACCTATATGACTTTGGTATATTCATAGAGTTAGAACCAGACGAAGAGGAGAAGCAGTTGCTAGAGAATAATATTCAAACTGCTTTAGCTCAGCAGTTAATAGATTTAGATGACGCAATAGATATTAGGGAGGTTAGGAATTTAAAACTCGCTAATCAGCTGTTGAAGATTAAACGTAGAAAAAAACAGGAACGCGATCAAAAACTCCAACAAGAGAATATGCAAGCCCAAGCGCAGGCTAATGCGCAAGCTCAACAAGCCGCTGCTCAAGCTGAGATACAAAAAAATCAGGCAAAAGCTCAAACAGACTCCCAATTAGAACAATTAAAGGGTCAGACTAAGCTTACGCATCTACAAGAGGAGGTGAGACTTAAGAAAGAGTTGATGGCTTATGAATTTGAGCTTAACCAACAGTTAAGATCACAAGAGCGTCAATCTACAGAAAAAGTAGAGGGTATGAAAGAGCAGGGTAAAGATAGGCGAGAAAATATGAAACAAACGAGTAAAAAGTTTGAGTCTTCAGGTAATGATATACTAGGAGGCGGAATGGGTTTAAATAAATTTAACCCACAAATTGGTAATTAATTATATAATATATTATGGAAGAAGTAAAAAACGAAGAGGTAACCGAAGAGGTTACTCAAGAAGAGCCTCAGGTAGAGGCTGTAGAAGGACAAGCCCCAGAGCTTGATCTACAGAAATTTGAAAGCAAAGATGACCCAGATGTCATTAAAGTAGATTTAAGTAAACCGCAAGAACCAGTAGATGAAGTTGAAACCAATGTCGAAGAGACAAATAACGAAGTTGCACAAGAAGAGGACGTCGATAACGAAACGCCCGCACTTGAGGAAGTAACAGACGAAGAGGTAGTAACAGAAGAAGAGGTGATAGAAGCGCTTGACGCCAATGAGGAGTCAGGTAAAGCTATACCTGAGAACGTTCAAAAGCTACTAGACTTTATGGACGAAACCGGTGGAGATCTTGAGGATTATGTTAATCTTAATAGGGATATTAAAGATTTAGATGATCAGGATGCTATGCTTGAATACTACAAGAGAACTAAACCTCATCTAACTTCAGAGGAGATTAACTTCATGATGGAAGATAACTTCTCATTCGACGAAGACGTAGATGATGAAAGAGATATTAAACGTAAAAAATTGGCCCTCAAAGAGCAAGTTGCCGAGGCCAAGACCTACTTAGACGGGCAAAAGTCTAAATACTACGAAGAGATTAAAGCTGGAAGCAAGCTCACAGGTGAGCAGCAGAAAGCAATTGATTTCTTCAACCGATACAATAAAGAGTCAGAGCAGACGCAAAAAGTAGCTCAACAACAGAAGTCTAGATTTAACAAGAAGACCGAGCAGGTTTTCAATGACAGGTTCAAAGGTTTTGAATACAATGTCGGAGATAAAAAATTTAGGTATAATGTTAAGGACGCAAGCCAAGTAAAGGAAACACAAAGCGACATAAATAACTTTGTCAAAAAGTTTTTGAATGAAGATAACACTATGTCAGATGCTAAAGGTTACCATAAGAGCTTGTACACGGCTATGAATGCAGATGCAGTTGCTAATCACTTTTACGAACAAGGCCGAGCAGACGCACTGAAAGACAGTGTTGCAAAAGCCAAAAACATAAACACTACAGCTAGATCCACTCAAGGTGAAATGCAAGGTGGTATGAAAGTAAGGGCGCTAGGTGATGATTCTGCTTCTTTTAAGTTCAAAATTAAAAATAAAAACAAAAATTAAAATTAAGAAAAAATGGCAATTTCAAATCCAGGTCCCGGACACTCCGGGGTCGCAGGTAGTTTAAACAGTGTAGCCGCTCCTCAAAAAGCAACGCTATCTTCAAACTACATCGATTTTACACATGCTGACACCGCAGGGTGGGCACAGCAATATTTACCAGACCTTATGGAAAAAGAGGCTGAGGTGTTCGGAAACAGAACTATCTCAGGATTTTTATCTCAAGTAGGCGCTGAAGAAGCGATGTCTTCTGACCAAGTTATTTGGTCTGAGCAGGGACGCTTACACCTGGCTTACACAGGTACTTACGACGAGAACGCAAACACGTTTGCTATCACTCACGACATCGACGGCGAATCAGTAAGTACTGACAAGCACGGTGTTAGAATCAACGATATGGTTATCTGCGCTACTGCGCAAGGATCAATCAAGTGTTTTGTATCTGCTGTAAGTAATAACACTGTAACATGTCTACCATACGAAGTGGCAACAGCTGACGCTGCATCTGCTTTCACTGATGGTACTGGATCTACAGTGGGTACTCTATTGGTTATTGGTTCTGAGTTTGGTAAAGGTAAGAATGGTCAAGGCGGCACTGCATCATCTACTGATGGTTTCGGTAACGTTGAGCCAGTTCACAAGTCTTTCTCAAATAAGCCTGTTATCATGAAGGATTACTTTGAAGTATCAGGATCTGACGCGTCAGCAATTGGCTGGGTGGAGATTTCAGGTGAAGAAGGTCAGAACGGTTACTTATGGTACTTAAAAGCTGAAGGAGACACTCGCGCTCGTTTTGGTGACTACCTAGAGATGACAATGCTTGAGGCTGTTAAAGGTATAGCAAGCGCTTCTACTGCTGACGGCTCAATTAACGGTGCTACTAATGGCTTTGGTACTGAAGGTTTATTCGCGGCTATTGAAACTCGTGGTAATATTACTACTGGTGTAACTGGTGTTAACGCCGCTACTGATCTAGCTGAGTTCGATGCTATTCTAGCTGAGTTTGATTCTCAGGGTGCTATTGAGGAGAACATGATGTTTGTTAATCGTGCGACTAGCTTAGCTATCGACGACATGCTTGCGTCTATGAATTCTTACGGTGCTGGTGGTACTTCTTATGGAGTGTTTGAGAACGACGAAGATATGGCGCTTAACTTAGGATTCTCTGGATTCCGTCGTGGATCTTATGACTTCTATAAGTCTGACTTCCGTTACTTGAACGACAAAGGTACTCGTGGGTCTATTAACTCACGTGATGCGGTGGCACCAATCAGAGGTGTTATTATTCCAGCTGGTACTTCTACTGTATACGATCAGTCGTTAGGCAAGAACCTCAAGCGTCCTTTCCTACATGTTCGTTACAGAGCTTCTAACACTGAGTCTCGCAAAATGAAGACATGGGTTACTGGTTCAGTTGGAGCTGTTACATCTGATCTTGATGCAATGCAAGTTCACTACCTATCTGAGCGCTGCTTAGTGGTACAAGGAGCGAACAACTTCATGTTGATGAAGTAAGATTATATTTGGTGAAACTACCCTGCCTTCGGGTGGGGTAGTTTTATATTAATTTTTTATTATATTATATTATGGCTAAAAAGCAAACAAAAAAAGTAGAGGTCGAAGAGCCCTACGTAGAAGAAACTATTGTTGTTGAAGAACAACCTATAGTTGACAATAAACCAAAAAGAGTAGAACCTACTAATACAAAGTCGGGAGACGGTTGGGAATTAAAAACAAGGCAATACTTCTTAAAAGGGAGAAAAAAACCCTTGTCTTACACTGTTAAGTCCGCTGGTATATACTGGTTTGATGAAGAAAAAGGTTTTGAAAGAGAATTAAAATACTGTTCAAACCAACGAACTTGTTTTGTTGATGAAATGAAAGGTGATCAAAGACTAGAGCACATCACTTTTAGAGCTGGTATTTTAACAGTACCAAAAGAAAAAGTGGTACTACAAAAGTTATTGTCTCTGTATCATCCTCATAAAAATAAACTGTTTTTTGAGTGGCAGCCAGAAGTCAACGCTGTAAGCCAAGTCGATACAATAGAAATGGAAATAGAGGCGTTAAATGCCGCCATGAACATGGATGTTGATATGGCTGAAGCTATTATGAGAGTAGAGATTGGCTCTAACGTGTCTAAGATGAGTTCTAAGGAGCTTAAGCGAGACGTGTTATTGTATGCTAAGAAAAACCCAGCTTTGTTCCTAGAACTTGTTAATGACGACAATGTGGTACTTAGAAACTTTGGTATCAAAGCTACAGAGATGGGGGTTATAAAACTATCCTCCGATCAAAGAACGTTTTCATGGGGGACTAACGACAGGAAGCTAATGACAGTTCCTTTTGATGAACATCCATATTCAGCCTTAGCCTCTTGGTTTAAGACTGATGAAGGAATGGAAATATACTCCAATATAGAAAAACGATTAAATTAATAATCAATGGTGATGCAACTGCCCTTCGGGGTGGTTGCAAAACTACAAAAAAAGAATTATGGCAATAAGTGTAGACACAGTATATCAAAGAGTATTAGCCCTTGCGAATAAAGAGCAGCGAGGATATATTACTCCGCAAGAGTTTAACTTATTGGCAAACCAAGCTCAGATGAGCATATTTGAATCTTACTTCTACGCTAAGAATCAAAGAGATCGAGCTGAGCCAGCTAGAACGAATGAGGTTGATGAGTCAGACATAGGAGAGCTATTAGACAGAAAGCTTGGTCCGTTTCAGTCTTTTGAGACTGTAACAAGCGGTACAACTTTCCCGTCAGTTACAGCAAGTGGTTCTCACGTTATATATCAAACTGGAATGGTTTTATCTGGCAATGAGCCTTGTCAAAAAGTTAGCGTTTTTGAAGCGCAGCGCTTTAAATCTTCAGCTAGACACATGGCTACGATAGCGGGGGTAGGTCCAATATACTGTGATAGCCGAGAGACCAATAAAGACATACAAGTATACGCTGGTAGTACAACGCCAGCTAGCTCAGATGTAAAAGTGGAATGCTTTAGAGTTCCAGTAACAGTTGAATGGACATACGTGGTTGTTAATAGCAAAGCTTTGTACAATGCCTCTATAGCAACCAATTTTGAGTTGCATAGATCTGAGGAAGACACTTTAGTATATGACATACTAGCTTTAGCTGGTATAGTTATGAATAAAACAGGACTAGCTCAAACAGCTTCTCAAATAGGTATTGGTGAGCAACAAATTCAAAACACGTAATTAGATGGGAATATTAGTATCACCGGAACAAGCATACTACGCACATGGGGGAACTCATGGTGACTATAGGTACATAAACTTAACTGAGATCATAGACTCTTTTAGCGCAACGTATATAGGAAAAGGCAAGTTATGTGAAAACGTAGTTTTAAACGATGTTACATTTCATGCTATTAGAGGATTACAAGAACTAAGCTACGATACTATTCGATCAACTAAAGATTGGGAAGTGGCAATACCTAGCACCTTGGTTCTAGTCATGCCTGCAGATTATATTAACTACGTGAAGTTATCTTGGAGTGACAGTAACGGTATAGAAAGAATTATATACCCAACGTCTAAAACTTCAAATCCGTTTAACATAAACGAAGCTATAACCAACGCTGGGGGATTCGCAACAACAGGTACCACAACCGACCTTACTCACACGGCAGCTGATAGCGACAACAACCTCAACTCTGACACGTGGGCTAGCTATAAAGCAAACACATCTTCTGACATAGGGTCTGTTGATGCAGACGAGATGGATGATGAGTACGGTAACTTAGTCGGAGCTAGATATGGTATTGACCCTCAACACGCTCAAGCTAATGGATCTTTCTTTGTAGATGAAAAACAAGGTAAGTTTCACTTTAGTTCTAATATAGCTGGTAAAACAGTGGTGCTGAAATATATAAGTGATGGTGTAGCCACCAACGCCGCTAATAACGCTATAGACCTAACGGAGTCTTACGTACCTAAATTTGCGGAAGAAGCTATATATAAGCATATACTCTACGGAGTATTATTAGCTCGTAAAGATTCTCCAGCAGGTTTACTAGCTCAGATTAAGAAAGAGAGATTTGCAGAGACTAGAAAAGCTAAGCTTAGGCTTTCAAATATTAAGCTAGAAGAATTAACTCAAGTACTTAGAGGAGGCTCTAAAATAATTAAACACTAAGATATGGCAGAGTTGAAACGTAATTTCTCTAAAGCCAGGATGAATAAAGATGTAGACGAACGTCTTGTTCCACCTGGTGAATATAGAGACGCTATGAATATAGAGATATCTACGTCTGAAGGGGCTAACGTAGGTACCGCTCAAACCATAAAAGGTAATACTAAAATTACAGCAATAAACCCATCAAGCTTAAGTGAAAACTATGGTATACCAGACACAGCTACATGCGTGTCATCTATAGTTGACAACGAAAAAAACTTCATATATTACTTTGTTTGCTCATATGACGAGGGTAAAGACTACATACTTCGATATGATGTGGTAAGCAAGTATTTAACTTATTTGTTTGTAGATATATTTAAGGTTAAAACAACTAACGCACAAGCCACACCTGTCAGCAGTGGTAACAAGCTTTATATACCTATAGGTTCTAGTGAAACAGTTAATACAACTGGGGTTAGAATAGGTATGTCACTAACTACTACCGCTACTGGTTATCAAGAAAAAGACGAAGTTAAAGTAACAGATATATCTAAAGCAACAATTGATGTTTCAGGTACTTCTACACCAGTATGGGAAATAACTTTAAATAAAAATTTAATTTCGGCTAACGTTTCTTCAGGAAACAATATAATAGCCGGTAATTTAGCTGTAACGTTTGTTGAAGATCGTGTATTAAATTTCAATAAAAACACTATTATAACCGGCGTAAACGTTTTAGATGACTCAATATACTGGACAGATGGAAGGTCTGAGCCAAAGAAAATAAACATACAAAGATCTCTTGAGGGAACTGGTGGCGCGCACTACTTACAAGGTGGTGGTATAACAGGTATTGCTAACGCTGTTGTAACTTATCCTACTTCAAAAACTTTTGATGGAGGAAACGGTTATTTTCACACTAGATTAGTGACTAAAAACTCTTTAGGTAAAAACATAGTTGTAACAAAGAATAGTGGTAAAGAAGCTACGTATGTAGAGGAGAAGCATATAACAGTTGTTAAAAAACTGCCTGTGCAACCTCTTGAGTTGAATATGTATCGAAATGCTGCGCCTAGAATTCCAATAGGTGGAACCACTGAAAACGCTTCTTCCGGGTTTGTAGCAAGTCAAAGTATGTACGTTGATGGAGAGTTATTAACACAAGGAGATTCTATAAGTTTTACTTTTGAAGATCCGTTGGATTTTAGGGTTAACGATGTTTTATTATTTTCATCATCAGAAGTAGACGTTAGCGCTGGAGACTACTCCAACTGGCAAGTTAAAGTAAAGATAACAAACTCAGGTACTTCCACGATTTCACCTAATGATAGTTCTTTAAGTTTTACTGGGGAAATACAAACTATATCTCAAGATGTTACCTCAACTCAAACCGCTTGGAATGTTAAGCTAGATTTAGGTGAAAGTCTTTTTGAGTTTAAATTTCCTAGATTTTCTTATAGGTACAAATACCAGGATGGAGAGTACTCAACCTTTGCTCCCTGGTCACAAGTAGGTTTTTTACCCAGCAACTTTAATTACATACCTAGCGAGGGTTACAATTTAGGTATGATTAATCAAGTTAAAGCTATAGTTTTAAAAGGCTACGCTCCAAGCGAAATTATATCATCTAACGATATATCTGAAATAGACATATTATATAAGGAAGATGGAAGTCCTACGGTTTACGTTATAAAAACTCTTGACAGCAACTTAAAACACCCTGTGTGGTTTGATTATGATTTTAACGCTACAGGGCGCGGAGAGCTTGAGATAACTAGTGACTCTATATATTCTGTCATTCCATCTAATCAGCTGTTAAGGCCATGGGATAATGTCCCTAGAAATGCGCTTGCTCAAGAGATAAGCGCTAATAGACTTATATATGGAAACTACCTACAAGGTTACAACGTTTTTAAAGAACCCCTACTTGAGGTTAGTTATAAATCAGAATCTCTTAAAGCGAGTGGTTACACATACGCGGCACCCTCTGTTAAGTCTATGCGTGAGTATACAGTTGGCGTTACTTTCAGCGACCAGTATGGAAGAGAAACCCCTATTATGTCCACCGCAGCTGAGTCTATTAAACTCCGAAAAGATACGTCATCACAAAGAAATAGATTGTCAGTGTCTATGGGTAAAGGCACTGATATACCTTATTGGGCTAAATACTTTTCTTATTATGTTAAAGAAACGTCTTTAGAGTATTACAACCTAGTTATGGATAGGTGGTATGACGCAAAAGACGGTAACATATGGTTATCGTTTCCTTCGTCAGAAAGAAATAAACTAGACGAAGATACTTATATTAAGTTAAAAAAGAAACACAGTTCTAATGTACCGTGTTATGAGACCTCAAGATACAAAGTTATATCTATAGAAAACGAAACACCTGATGCGCTTAAGGAGGAGAGACTTTTGCTTGGCACGCTGTATAATTCTACTGAAGCTTATGTAGGAACCGCGGAAACAGGGTTTCCTTCTCAAGGTTTTACTTTTTTAAACATATTAGACACAGCGTTATCAAACGTTATTGACCCTCAATTATTCTCTAATTCAGAAGGTAGATACATTAGATTTGGTGGTGCTGGGTTAGTGTCCAGTTATTATAAAGTTACTGGTATATCCCTACAGGGTAGTTGGTACAAAATAGACATTGACGGTTCTTTTGGGCCTGACGCTAGTTTTGTATCTACGGACAACACTATTACTGGAGTTATTAGTGATTTATTTATTGAGTTTTACGAAACTGAAACTGAAAATAAACCTGAATTTAACGGCAGGTTTTTCGTTAAAATAATCAAAGACACTGCTCTGCAAAACGACGTGCTAGGGCAACAGGGAGGCTCGCTTCAAGTAAGCGACTCTTGGAGTTTAAGATACTTAAATAATAACGGTTACAAGAAAAACCCAAACGAAGATATTCCCGCGGAACCATTGACAATACCTTTTGAAGCAAACGGGTATACAGATGATAGATCGAAACATCCAACAGAGTACGCTCATCATGTTACCGTAGAAAGCCAAACCGCGTACTTCTGGGGAGGAAGTGCTGACGCAAACGGTAACGAACAAGTTCCAGCTGGTAGTGGTATATCGACAGGCCAGATTGACTCAGATCCTATAGAAGCACTGCATGATAGATATCAAGGCGATAACAACGCTATAGCTAGCTTTTGGAGTTATTTAGCGAAACAACAAAGCTTTTTTATAGATGGCGCTACAGCGTATTCACTCACTGGGTCATCCAGCTCTAGTAATGGCATGGATAACTTTTACGAGGCGCAAGAGAGTTATCCGGGTTACAAGTTTCAGGATTTTCAAGGGCTTGATGTTGAAAGCGCGGATTATCATGAAGATGAAGGCGCCCCTGTTTTTGCGGGTTCACCGAACACCGCTAACATGGTGCCTAAAAGCGGTTTACCTAGCAGAGGTATATGGCACACTGATGATGGTGCGGCTAGTTATATGGATATATCATGGACTGGTATGGGTATAGGTTATCCAGGTAATTCCTGGAATTGGATTAGTACGATTCCATACGCCCATCAACTTCAATTAGTAAACGATCAAGACGAAGTGTATAGCCACGCTTCGGATTTTATATTCAAATTAACCACACCTGGTACTGTGTTTAAGTTTGCTAGAGATCCAGACGCGCAAGAGTACACTGTAATGACGGACGATGTTTACGGCAACACCGACCACTGGGAGGATGGTTCTGATAGACTCACTGGGGCTTTTGGCATTAGAAACATGCGTACAGGTCCTGAGCCTGCAGATGCTAACAAAGCTTACGAGCATTACTTTGGTACCAATTTAAGACAACGTTGGACTATAAAGGTTCAACCAAAGATAGGTTCTGGGGCTAGTGGATATAATCCAATTCAAGGTACAAAAGGTACGGCGCTTGGTGGGCCGTCAAACTCAGAAGGACATTACAGAAGAGCGTTAAATCACGATACCACAAATAAAGATGAAATTCATATTCTAATTCCGGGTAGCAGTGGTGAAGGTGAATTTGTTCAAGATTCGGCTATATGGGAGACAGAGCCTAAAGACGCGGCTGAGCTAGATATATACTATCAAGCTAGTGGTTTAAACCCTGTTTATCTAGCAGAAGACACTAACGAAGAATTTATACCTATTGGATCTACATTTATCTTAGATGACTCAAGCGCGCAAGGGGGAGCGGAAACTACGCATACTGTAACAAGTTGGAGCGGAGGTCAAACGTTAGCTTTTACCCCAACTAAATCTTTAGTTTCAGGAGGTGCTATAGCGACAGGTTCTACTTTAACTTTTACTATAAGAGATTCATATAAAGTAACTGCAAACCTTAATGGAGCTTTTGATAGCGTGTCTTTCAATAGTTTAACTTTACACGGAGATCCAAACTCTAATGTAGAATCACAGCATAAGCTACATAGCCAACTCCACACATTAGATTGGAGCAACTGCTGGAGTTACGGGAACGGAGTAGAATCTGACCGCATAAGGGATGATTTTAACGCTCCGCAATTGGATAATGGGGTTAAAGCTTCTAGTACTATAAATGGTAAGATTAAGGAAGAAAGAAGAAAGCACGGTTTAATTTGGTCTGGAATATACAACTCCATGTCTGGTATTAATGAAACTAATCAGTTTATAATGGCTGAGAAGATTACTAAAGACTTGAATCCTATCTATGGTAGTATACAAGCTCTAGTTAATCGAGATACAAGATTAGCATTGTTTTGTGAAGATAAAATTCTTCGCGCGGTTACAAATAAAGACGCTTTATATAATGCGGATGGAAACCCACAGTTAGTAGCCAGTAACGCGGTTATCGGGGATGTAACACCATATCAAGGAGACTTTGGTATAGGTACTAATCCAGAATCGTTAGCCGTTACTCCGTATAACGTTTATTTTACAGACACCTCTAAAGGTAGAGTTTTAGTTTTATCAGGCGAAGGGGTTAGACCTATATCTGATATTGGCATGAAAGATTACTTCTCAGACTACATGTCTGCTGTAAATAAGAAAGCTATAGGTACGTATGACGAGCGGAAAAACGAATACAACATAACACTTGACAAGCGCTATGATTTAACTAGCGTAGATCCATACGATACAGCTACGTTGTCTTATTGTGAAATATCTAAGGGTTGGACTAGTTTTAAGTCTTTTATACCTGAACACGGGGTGAGCATAAACAATGGTTACTATACTTTCTATCAAGGACATATATGGGAGCATCACACGAATAGTAGCTACAACACTTTCTACGGTGCTTCGCCTGTTGACTCTAGCGTAACTCTAGTAATGAATGACATACCAGGATCTGTGAAGAGCTTTGGTGCGATAAACTACGAAGGATCTCAAGCTCGTATCGACGAATGGGACACTAAGTCAGTTCAGTGGTTTGACAACGACTATACCAGCGTTGGTGCCGATGGCCTTGCCGATGCCACTAGTGTCGGGGAC